>Ga0157364_1007717_pt1 | contig 11147 bp, 7 predicted proteins | sample AttsexASBM2_FD_111476 | JGI IMG/M metagenome (GOLD analysis project Ga0157364, IMG submission 111476) | Fungus gardens microbial communities from leaf cutter ant in Ribeirão Preto, State of São Paulo, Brazil - Atta sexdens ASBM2 | ecosystem: Host-associated > Fungi > Mycelium > Unclassified ...
ATCGGCACGAACTTTCCGGAAAATCCAATATTATATTTAAATAAAAATAGATATATATTAATACATTAGTAGTTTTAGCGTTAATTAATTAAAGTAAAATAGGATACTTACATGACCCGAGATAAGAGCAAAATTGTCTAGGAAATTCGGCCAATTTAAAGTTTCGTATTCATGCTCCACTTTGAATATCATTGCAGAAATCGCGTTCTTTAGATCGTTCACTCGCATTATTATGGCTTCTAAGGCCGAGTCTTGTTGTTTTTCTTCTCTTTGCATAGCGCAATTTCTATTATTAAATGCAATTGATATGTGAATTCCAATCTATTCTTTTGTTCGTCGTCACAAAATCAAACGTGGAAAACGTGGAAGTGTATCTCATTCATCTAACTCACGCTCATCGACTTTACTTCACACCTTATACAGTTCACACCTCACTTGGTTTCATGTTTCCACTCTCTCCTTCTTTCAGGCTCGAGCTTCGGTCTTCGATTTGACCGGTGTCTAGATATATACAATATGTCCAATCATTCCAATATATCTCAAATCTAACCTATGCTGAGTTTAGATTCCCACTTAAATGCCAGATATCACTCCATCGTTGTTGTTTACCGAACGTTAAACAAGGATGACATGATACGGTAGGAATGAACATGCCCCTACATACACTAAACTAGGGAATTTGAAAAATAAAGTCTGTTTTTATGACTGACCTTGTATACTTTAAAAAACAAAATAGGTATATGTTTAACATTTAACTAAAAAGAAAGGAATAAAAAACAAGACCTATTTTTGAACGCAAAAAAAATATCGCGAGACTAGCGTGATTCAACGTGACAATGCAAGGAATTTGTTTTTTATACAATTGAGCGGTTAACTTCTCTTCTCTTTCTCTCTCCAACATTTAATTATATATCTATTTCACTTTAAGTGCGTAAGTGTAATGCGTCATCTACAATATACAGAATAAGTTGATGCAAGAAGTAAAAACAAGAAGTTGATCAATCACAGCCGAATAGGAAAGAAATAATCAACTGTGATCAATTCGGTCAATTTCTGACTTAAGTACTTCTCATAGATCTTATACAAAGCTTACTCCACATATTACAGACGACGCATGGCAAAATGCAACTACGAAAAATAAAGAGCTTGTCATCGTGGATCAGCTGTTCGCCAGCTGATCGCCGCGTACACGTGATCGCTTGGGATTACTTGCAAGAATTATTAATCATTGTTTAATTGCAACTCATTTTCGCACAGGACGACATCGATGCACAACGTAATGAAATCTTTCCGCGAAGCCCTCGCAAACGCCAGCAACATTCTGATCCTCACCGGCAGTGGGATCTCTGCCGAATCTGGCGTACCGACTTTCCGGGGTGTTGGTGGTTTTTGGCGTAAATACCAGGCGCCGAGTCTCGCGACGCCGGAGGCTTTCACGGCGAATCCTTCACTAGTCTGGGAATTCTATGAATATCGTAGACAGTTAGCGAGCAAAGTCAAACCAAATAAGGTAATTCGAAGAATAAAAATGTTAGAAAAACAAATATCAATATTACAAAAGCTTTCCTTTCATCATATATTCCTTTCATCATAATATTCTTGTCTATTTTAATGAGTCTAGAAAACAAGTAAAACGTATTATTCTTGTCCTTTCTTTTTAATTCTTTCTAGGCACACGAAGCTGTGGCAGATTTCCAGAAGCGCAAGATAGCGGAAGGTAAAAGGGTGTCGATCGTCACGCAAAACATAGATGATCTGCACCAAAAAGCTGGGGCGACAGAGGTACTGGAATTACATGGTTCACTTTATAGAACACGCTGCACCAAGTGCCGCAACGTTGCTGTTAACGAGAACATTCCCATCTGCCCAGCACTAGCAGGAAAAGGGTACGTATAAATTCTGTAATATAATTACAAATATATAATTACAAATGTAACACTAGACAAAACCATCTTCTCGTCGATTTGACGATAATGTATGTAAGCAGATCTCCTGATCCAAACATTATGTCTTCTGATATTCCAATAGAAGAATTACCACATTGCGAAATCAAAGATTGTGGAGCGTTACTGCGACCTGACATTATATGGTTCGGAGAACAGTTAGATGCAAACGTGCTGGAGAAAGCCTGTGCGTAATTTTATTTAACAAAAACATAATTGTACATAAATATGATAAAATAAAATTCTACTCATAAAATATCATATAAACGAAAGAAAGCGGAGTTTTTGATTAAAACATCACGATAATGTGTGTGTAAAGTATATATATATATCAATACAAGAAAACTAAAATATGTTTATCATTCACAATTTTTTTAAACTGCAGATGACATTGTGGAAACGTGTGACGCTTGCCTGGTTATTGGAACCTCTGCAATCGTATATCCAGCCGCTATGTTTGCACCGCAAGTCGCGCAACGTAATGTACCAGTTGCAGAGTTCAATATAGAGGAAACACCAGCCACAAAACAATTGCAGTGAGTATAGAAATTCCTTTGTCAATAAAAAATGTCTTATAATAATTTAAAAATTTAAAAAAGTTCTCTAAAATAATTAGTCTCTATAGTTTAAAGATAAAAAATCTATAGATCTATCTAAATAAATAGATCATAAGCTTGATAATATAAAATATAATGCCTTTATCTTTTTCATGCAAGCATAAAATATAAAATATCTATATAATCATTTATGGCAAATTATATCACAGCTTCCTCATGCTTTCGTTTATGTCCTCGAGAATAACTCGTATTTGACTGTAACAAGAAAAAGAATATGTTACCTTGCATATTACATCTGTTTTTTTTGTTTTTTTATTCCTGTATACTAGATTTCTTTCTTTCTCGCTTTCGCCAAATATCAAACATATATCTATTTCAGTCTAAGTTCCAAATATGTACATTAATTTAGTTACAGAAAACAGATCATATCATATTAAATCATGAGTCAATAATTTTTTTTTTAATAAATTATTTTACAGATATCACTTCCAAGGTCCCTGTTCTATCACTGTGACAGAAGCACTGGCGCCTTAAAAGAGTATATATAATAAAATAATTGAGCTTTTATAATATAAAAAATGATTACCTCACAATAGCATACTTCTGTATTCAATCCAATTCTATTTAAGTAATTCAACCATAATGTTTGTTTGGTTGATAGCGTATCATTCGGACCTTTCACTTCTACAATTTTGTACTAAAAAATATATTAGGTTATAATTTTATGGAATTTACGTTTTCAAATTAGAATAGAAGGTATTATTAAGACCTATTTTATATGAGCTTCTTCAAATTGTACAAAAATTGTAGAAAAAAAAGATTGATTTACCTGTTTTGTATTTATATTCCACACAATTATATCTGGAAAACCAGCTTTCCAGAGTGAAAAGTTGTGAATAAGTCGTTCGCATATTCCAATCACACCTTTTACACCTAAGCAAAACGCTATTTCCTGAAAAACAAGTGTGATATTTGTGTTTTATTAAAATTTAGTTAGCTGATAATATTTATTACTTACTTTGAGGCTGTTACTGTCGTCAAAAATATTGCCCTGAGAAATAGACTTGTACTTAGAATATGATTCAAATTCATTCTGCAAATGTTTGCTCAATTTTTCCGAATCATAACTTCGAATATTTTGAAGCTTTTCGTCTATTTCTTTTTTTCTATTCTCGTAAAATTCCGACGTATATAAATCTAATGGTGTATCCTGATACGACGATACCCACGTGCCAGGAACGTTTATGTTATATATTTCGTTCCAAAATAATATAGCGAACAGGGTGATTGGAAAGGCACCTTCACAGTGCACACCTTTGATGTATCCCTCATTTTTGTAGTGATATAAAGCCAGACTTTCGACCGAACCGTATACTTGGTCTATTCCCCTGCTGATACACCAAGTGCTTTTTCCCTGTAAAGTATTCCTGGCAAGATATATAAGATACATATCTTAATCTCTATTTAGTTTAGTTAAAATTTCATTTATATCTTACCCGCATACTGTTCCTTCTATCGTCTTGGAATTCTGATGTGTAAGTTGTATTCTGCTAAATACAGTGTTTAACATAATTTTAACAGAGTTTTTTGTTTTTTCTTCGATACCGGACTTTCTTTTATAAATTTTTTTTGCTCTATCCAACAGATTGAATTCATCAACTTCTGTCAGGTTCTCACATAACATTGCTTTTGATAAGAACATGAAACTAGCTTCAAAATTTTTCCTATGAAACATTTCTATCTTAATCAATTCACTGTACCATTGGCCTTTTCTATGTTTCATATGACAATTCTGTTCTATTAATATTAACAAAAATTTTATCGCCTGTGACAGCGTTTCCTTGGATTTTTTAAATGCGTCGATGCTTTTCGACAAGACTTTGAGCCATATGTAACCTGGCATAAAGTGTCTAATGTGATGAGGTAGACTAGAATCTTGAAAACTGTAAATGGACGCAGTATAAAATAAATTTATTTTACAATGACCATTTTAAATAAATATATTCCATCAATTACATTTTTCTTACCTTTCCGACTCTACTTCTAAGAAGAGTGGTAAACGTTGCGCAGCTAAAGTTCCAAGATTTTGTACGGTATTCCATTGTTTTTTCTCAATTGCAGTTAATATATTAGTTAATGCATTTTTAGCTTCAATATAACTGTAAGATATATATATATATATATATATATATATAAGATTAAAATAAGATTAAAAAGTAATAAAAGTAATGAATCATAAAGGTAATAAATTTACTCTAGCAAATGTCTTTTGCTGATGAAAATAGGCAGGTCACTTATAGTTACTTCTGGAAACTCTAGTTCATCCGCCTCAACGTTCCATAACATTTGAAATACATCCGCAAACGTCTCATCAGGATTTCGATTAGGTATCAGCAATGTTATTATTCTATCAGCCAATTCTTTTACTTTGTCATTCAATAATATGCAATCCCCCAAAACCTTGTTGATTGATGCGCGTAGTTTAGTGGCAGGAGTCGCCATTCCGGGAAACAATGATTTCGTTTTGCAGAATGTCAAAATTGATTCTATACTCAACCTTTTTCCACGAACATTGATCTTTAATTCCCGACAAATCTTGCTAACTTCATCGGCGTGCAGCAAGTTTAGTAAAATGAATATATCTTCTTTATCCATATTATTTTTAAATATAGATCGTGATACAAGCTCATCAAAGATGGGCTTCAAATTATTGGATATCTCATCGTATTTAATATTGCTTATCCTATGCCACATATGCTTCCTTTTCAACATACGTATCAATAACGCTTGTGCATTTCTTCGAAGAGTGATCATCGAAAATATGAAATCCAGTTCGTCCTGATCGAAATATCCGCAATTAATTGGCTTAGAGAATACAGTAACAATAGCTAGGAAGAAAAGTAGCGAATTCTTATCCGTAGGTACAACTACATCGTTAATTTCGTATTTTATCGAAATTGTAGTGTCTATGGGATTGTATTTGTAATCAAATCTCTTACTCGAGTAAACCTTTTCCAGATCAATGTCATTGTTACCAATAGCTCCTTCTTTGGCTAAATTTAAATTACTTATCGTTGCGGATGTCAATTCTTCAATTCTATCGTTGAACAATTTCTTTCGCGCTATTATTGGAGATGATGATTTGTTTTTTATTGGAGACGATGTTTTTGGCGTAAACTTTGTACCACTGCATGATGCAGTACATTGTTGACTTCCAACATATATTATATCAGGAGAAAAATGTTCAGTAGTTGGCAACATTATCTTATTTTCTATAATATTAGTTGGACTATTTTTGATTCTATCTTTGAATAATTTAATTGGACTGTACTTAGCTTTATCCATGAATAGTTTCCTTCGTGGTATCTTTGCAGGTGGTGATTTGTCTCGCGCGTTTTTTGTTGGAAATGTTTTGGGAGTGGATGTGATGGACTTTATACCACTGTGTGATATAGTATGTTGTTGACTTTCAACATATATTATATCAGGAGAATTATGTTCAATGGTTGATGACATTATTGTCATTTCTGTAATTTTAATTGGACTGTTATTCATATTAGTTTTGAAAGGAGATGTCCCATTGCTGAACGAGACATTACCATGCATTCCATTTTGTTTTATTTTATATGGGCTTTGCTTCTTATGTACAGGAGTTCTTGAATTGCCTGATACTTGTCTATCTTTCTATAAGAAAAAAATAAAATTCAATATATTATTAATACCAAAAAATTGTTATCATGTTCATTAGACAATTAATGACAATTATAACTTACCATCCTTCCAATAATTGGACTTCTAGAGCTCGCATTAGATGACTTTTTGATGTTTCTTTTTACACTTTCAGATTTCTTGTTACTGCTTGTAACTTTATAATACTGATCTATTCTGGTTTGTGCCATCATTAAAGGAAAAATATTCAGCTTAAAGTCAAACCATCTCTATAGCCTGCTGACAAACTAGTGTAAATTACACTATTTACGTTATGCTGATGCCTCAATGGAATAAACGAAAGAGACCCAAGCGCAGACACGACTGCAAGCACAGTTCTCGGATACCTGAAGGAACGAACGGAGGGTCACTCTGCATCAACCATTTGCTCTCAATCCTTTTTTATTTCGTTCGTACATTATCCTATCCTTAAAAGTAGAACTTAATTTAAACCATAGCTTATCGATCAAGGAAATTACAGTATTTACACAGTTCATACAAATCACCGGCGAATACAAGTGTGTCGTTTGTCTAAGCTATACAGATCCAGAATGTGGATCGTGTCGCGACAAAATCTAAGTATCGACGGCGTTTTAATACTCTGTCCCTTGCAACTCTTCCCGTGTTTAAAATCTACTGAAGGACGTCCGGGGGTATGTAAAGCCTAGCGAAACGGTGAGTTTCGTCATCCTCGCCTTACCTTAAAGACAAAAGATCCAGAAGTCGCGCCGTAGGAAAGACTAAAGGGATTGCGAATCTGCGAGACGCGTCTCGATGTCAAAAACACCTGTATCAATCACCAACTCGGCGAGCGGGTATGTCAGGTATATGTCACACTGCCGTATCGGATCCGTCAACTAAGGTTAGACTCGCTCTTCCGCGCAGACGCGCGTATCTTGCTTGGCGGGAAATGAGGGCGGTGTAATTTCCCGGTGGGGAAAAACCCAGCGATTGAGTAAAGACTCGGCACTTTCGCGATGATTACATCATCCAGTAGACATAAAGTTTATAACAAATTTGGTCACTTGGATTACTTTTGGAGAGTGCACATTAAAGTATCTGAATGCAGCGACAAAATAATCAACTTTGACAACAAATATAATAATGTTAAGGATATTATTCTGTTGAATGACAATATAATTGTTCGATATTTAATAAAAATATTTATGCTTTTACATTTGTAAAATATGAATATTTTAAACAATTAAATTAATAAATTTATTTATAAACTTATTTAATTTAAATAATTTCTAAGTTCAAACGCATAGCACTAAAAACTAACTTTTAATATGCACTAATTTAGTAATATCAGTGACTGCATTCGCTATTACGCATTTATAGACATAAGTTTATAAATGTGTAACAAAAATAAAATTGAACGTAAAAACGCTTTAAAATATATATATACATTCTATCACATTTATACGGAAAAAAAAATAATTTTGTGAAAGAAAAGATTTGTCTTATATCCAAATTTAACAAAGTTAAAGCATTAATCTTGAAGAGTTAGGTAAGCTTTAAAAAAACATAGAAAAGAAAGATTATTTAATAGCCAGCGTAATCGGAATTTATTTTGGCAGGTCCACTTTGTTCGGATTTTATCGTTGTATCAAATGTAATTTTCTCAAAATGTAAGAACGACGCTTTATCTATTTTTCTCTCGTTCAATAAATACAAAGAAACGGGATTCGCGCTTTTTAAAAGTCTTGTTGCTGCGTGACGAACGCAAGCGAAATTGCAACCAAATTTTAGGTTCGTATCAATTGCATTCGGCTCGCCGAGTTACTCATAGGTATTGTATACAGCGAATTGTGACCTAACGCGTCGCATTCTTCTCTCTCTCTCTCTCTCTCTCTCTCTCTCTCTCTCTCTCTCTCTCTTTTTATATATTTTTATCTATATATATATATATATATATATATATAATATATATATATATATATACATACACATACACACACACATACACACACACACACACACGCGCGCGCACGCATACATAAATATATATACACAGATATATATGTATTTATGTATGTCATGTTTGCATGTACAGAGCCCACGAGATGCGCTACGTGTATACGTACATATGCATACGAATATGTACAAGTCATTCGGTACGCATTCGCCGGTTTCGTTCTTCTCCCTCCCCCTCGAAGTTACACGCTAATTAGAATATATTTAATAGCCAAAAAATGCAACCCGTAAATTGACTTATAATATATGTATATATACACACACACACACTCAATTAATTATATCCGCTACCTCGCGCACGCCGTTAATCGCAATGATTACGAATAATTAATACTTAGGTCTCTATACATAAATTGCGGGAAAATATCGACTCGTCCACCTGATAACACTTCTCTATTCTTTATACTGGCAACAATAAAGATCGAGATAATGTCTCTCGTGTTTGGACGAAACGTTGCAACTGAAACTTGGAAAGATAAAACATATAGTTAAATTATATAATAATAAGTGTAAGAATTTCATATTATTTATACAATAATATGCGTAATAATTTTATATAATTTACATAATAATATATGAATAATAATTATCGAGCAACTCTCTCGATAAATAAGACGTTGCGCAACATCGAGGGATGTTATCAGATGATGGACTCGAGGGATGTGATCAGACGACGTGTTGTATCGAGGAACAGGTCGAAGGCCGTCCGGAGTTAACGTTCTACGGGATGTCTTGTAAGTCCAGCTTTGTAGGGCATATGCGTTTCATTTCATGCTGAGACTGCATAATCTTTATAATGAAAACGGTAGATATATTTTGAGCAGGTTATATAAAGCTTTGTCTTATCCTTTTTTATTGTTTTTTTCCTACAATGCTGAATTCGTGCAACATATCCTGTATGTACACATCCCGTATATGTATGCGATCGTATATAGAACTCCCAGTGTCTCCTTTCAGCTCCCTATTTCAGTCCTTCGACTGTACAAATGTTCTTGTCAAGAGAGAGATTACTTGTGCCCAAAGTCTCGCATTCAAATTGGAACTTTGGCTGAAGCGTCGTCTCTGTCCTTTTTCTCTTCTTTCATTTATTTGTTTCTTTCCTTTTTTGTCCCGATCGGACCTTCCTGTGTCGCACAGCGACGCGGAAGGCTTACACCGTATTCACAGAATAAAATACATGTATATAAGTAGGTACATATCGTGTCTCGACGCGTCGGTTGATATTAAATCGTAAATCTGTAATTAACACGCAGAAAAAGTGTCGTGGAGCTTTCTCGTCTAGATCTATTGACCAGGTTTAAGCTCATTCCTCTCCTCCCGATAATCTCATTCCCTATACATAAACGAGCCGGCTTATCTTTTCTTCGCTTTCATTTCGACCATCAATTCGGAATATTTGTATTGATCGGTCTTAACTTCTACTTATATGATACACTATTGTTTCTCGCGAATGCAACGAATTAGGTAAACACGAAGTCTCACCATTCGAGATACGACCGACTCTCTATTTCGCTTCTTCTCCTCTTCTTCTTTTCTTTCGATCAATAAATTTTTCGGAACGTCTTTTAATGGGAGTCCAATCGAAGCGTATGCAAGACGAACAGCTATCGGTCTTAGCCGCAGTGGAATTTCGTGTTTGCCAAACCAGAGAAATGTAAAGCGAACTCAGTCTTTGGTTGGAGCGATCCTCAAATCTCGATTCTCGACGTTTTATTTAATTTTAATCGCTAATCGGATTACCTTTAACATTAATAAATTTTATATAAAAATCCATATACATCAGCTATACGTTGTTCTTAAAGCATTCCAACTAAAATAAATGATTTTATTTACCTCTTCTCTTTACAAATACATTCTCGAATCTTTATTTTCCTTTTTCTCCATTTCATTCACATAAAGTCGCTCGTTCTTCTCAAAATCATTTGGCGGAAGAGTTATCGCTTCTTTCGTTTTCAAGGCGTCGCTAAAAATCTCGATAACAGCATATACATATATACGCTGTATGTACGGCGTCTCTGTTCATGTATGTGTACGTGTACGTGTTTACGGTAAGCAGATAACGTTTATAAAAGCTAGATACTATGAATACACGAGAGCAAACAAGATGGAGAGAATGGAGGAATTTCGGTTTCACGCTCAACAGTGAATCTGAGAAAAACGAGAGAAACGACGAAGTATCTAAAGAATATGTACAAACACGTGTCATAAAACGGATCTTACAAAAAAAAGAACACGTCCCGACAATGTACAGGCGAAAGTGTGAAGATCTTAATCAAAATAATAAGTTCTATCCAGGATAAAATTTCTTTATTACTCCTCCTTTCTAAAATCGTCTTGAAATTCATAAATTTTCATACACATTTCGCTGTGCGTCTACCACAACAACGTTTCTTTTTTTTTTTTAATTACAGTTATTCAGTTAATTAATTACCTAAAATTAAGAGATACAATAAGCGTAATTATTTTTATATGTACAATATATCTGATTTTTTTTATTTCATTTTATTACGATTTCGAAAAGTTTCCCTACGATTTTTGTAATCACTCGCACCATAATCTTACTCCCCCTCATTCTCGCATTACGGCTGGCGACAAATCGTTTTATGGCTCGCTACCGCGAGAGATTCCTTTGAGACCAGGCGTTCACAGATCAGAAATCAAGAATTCCTTGTTTACTCTAGCGATTATACTCAATGATTAGTGTCTGCATAGTTTGCAACAAATAACAATCAATTGCTGCATAATCTCAAATTCATCATTCATTCTTGTACGCGGTTATTCTGTTTGCAATAACAAGAAAAGTACAGCTAGTATGTCAAAGAAGAATATGAGAGTCGAGTGTGACTATAAAGAGTACAAAAGTGATCTGTTTCTCTGCAAGGCACTCCGACCAAACAATCGTTCTGATCTCTCTCTCTCTCTCTCTCTCTCTCTCTCTCAATCTCCAGAAGATATATTGTAA
>Ga0157364_1007718_pt1 | contig 11146 bp, 7 predicted proteins | sample AttsexASBM2_FD_111476 | JGI IMG/M metagenome (GOLD analysis project Ga0157364, IMG submission 111476) | Fungus gardens microbial communities from leaf cutter ant in Ribeirão Preto, State of São Paulo, Brazil - Atta sexdens ASBM2 | ecosystem: Host-associated > Fungi > Mycelium > Unclassified ...
CAAATGCTTAAGGCACCTGGTGGCCAAAAAGAAGCTGTATCGTAAGTGATGGTAGTGTACGAGTTCGTACGTATCGACATTAGCAGAGAGATCGTCGTGCCAGAGAATTCTCTGCAGATGCGTCTGGGACGGATGCATTAAAATCTGTCGATACATTTTTATGATGTCAGCAGTGATGATATAAGCGAAAAAATGGAAGTACATTAAAATTGAGATCAAATCTTGTTGAATGATCCGTCCCACTAGAAGCGCGTCGTTTAACGATATGCCGAAACTGCTGCGGCAAGATGCATCGAATATAATACGGATTTTCGATGTTTGCTCGACCGTTTTGAAGATGTAATGGTCGAGAAGATAAAACGATATTGGTTCTTCCGCAAGGGTGGTTCTAGGCGTATGTCCCAGCGATGAATATTCGTCGAGAAACGCCGCGTATTGAATTTTAAGCGTAGGATCGCGCTTGAAACGCCTCTCGATGTCCCTCAATCGCTTGAGAGCTGCCTCACGCGAATCGCCAATGTTATTTAACATTTGCTCTCTGACCGGAAGCTTGACTGTATATCTACCATAAGAATTTTGAGACACGTTATCTAAAAAGTAACGCTCGCAAATATTTTCTTCCATTGTGTAATTGTCCGATTGCGCAGAGATGTCGTCCATTTGCCAGGCACGACTGACATGTTCATGTAATTCCGCATTGGTTATGGACGCGTCAAACAAGTGAATCTTTGAAGCGGTCGATATGATGCTGCCCAAACGATCCGCCAAAATCCTCAGTCGTGTTTTCTGGAGAGTTGGGTGCTTGTCTAAAGACTTGACTTGACCAACGCATATCAGATTCCAAAACAACTCCGCTCCAATTAAAAGATCAATATCCAACATGTGAAATCGGATCAGTTAAACGAATGTTGCACGGAAAATCAAATTTGTCCCCCCCCGAAGAAACCGCTGGAATTTTATCAGTAACCTGATCAGTAACGATGCATTCGATAGCCGCAGTGTATGTACAAGTTGAGTCGCAGTAATTTGATTCTAATCACGTGATTGGACATTATGTCATTGACGCCCAAAATCGAGACATTTAATGGGCGCATTTCTAAACCAAGAGCTTCCACAAATTGGATACGAAGTTCGTTTGCGATCCACAATCCAACAAAGCTCGACACGCTCTGCGCGAGCCATCGCTATCGCAGATTAGCACAATCGCAGTCAAAAGCATGACTTGTTCGCTATTATAATAAATGATCCTGAAACATGAATTGCTAGGACGGGGGGGGGGGAGAAGTTGCCTTAGCTGCAACTTCCTTATTGGTATTGTTAGTCGATGGGTCCGCGGCTGGGGACATATGAAGCAGCGTATTGTGCTTTGCCTAGCAGACCTTACATTGACCGGAAGTGCATTTATTTGATGCATGAGAAGAGGAGCGCAAGCAATTGACGCAAGTTTGCGAAATTGACTGCAAATTTCCGCGACGATACCGGAAGTGCCATGAAGTTTTTACAATAATAAATGATCGCCTTGAAATAATGTGATCGCCAGAAATGGCATTTAAATTTAACGGTAGCCGCGCACGACGATGATTGCTTAACATTTGACTGCGATTTTGCCTCAACCTTCTTTGCGGAAGTGGTGCTAACCCTTGTGGTAGCCTCGAGCATCTAATATCGATGAGTGATAAAATCTAACAGCTGTTTAAGCGATGGCAACTCATTGCCTGTTAAGGAAGTTTCCCACGCATAACGTGAATGAATCAAGTTTAGAGGTTAGAATGAGGACGAGAAGATCATCCCAATGCGTCGTAAGACGCTTCAATGCCTAGAGGACGTGCAAATGTTTCGCAGCGCCGTCAGAGATTCTTCTGAGATCAATTGAATTTTCCTTTGTCATAACTAGCAAATCCATTATAGCCTTGACGTGAGTTTGAACAATCACGTGATGTGTTGTCATATCGCTCTCTGAGAATTGACTATGCGACGTCGTAATTAGCATCCGACAATTCTAATGAACTGATTATAGCGTTTGCATCGCCAGTGAGTGACGCCCGTAGATACTGAAATCTTTATGTATTTGAGAGCGAGGTGTTGGAATGGATAACCGAGTTGAATGTATCGAAAAACGGAAATCATTCATCATATTTGCCGGAAAATGTTGGTAAATTTAACTTAGGCAACCGAACCTGCGCACTACGGTCTGAGTTGCGAACACTTGAAGAGAACGAAGAAAAGATGGATGTTCGCAATGTCGGCGAAGGGGAAATGAGCTCGCGGATCTTAGCGGATAACGCATAGAACGCTTTCTCGAAACCGTCTTGATCGCAGTCTTCGGACTCATCTAATGATTCTAGACGCGATTGCACCTCGTTATATTCCGCCCAATAGTGTTCGAGTTTCGCCTTCCGCTCTTTGAGATGAGTCACTATTGACGGGTTAATGGCGGCAATTGACTCTACGTAAATTCTGATACGCGTACATGATGTCTTTATGGTCACGCGCTGTCGCTTAAGTATCATCACTTCTGATTGATCGATCATTTTGAATGCAAATACGAACGCATGTATGCAATACGGACGTGGCGAAGGGAACTTGGTTAGCAACGGAGAATGTCTTCCTAACCTTGTTTCGCACGCAATTAATTCTAGAAGGGGATGCGATAGATGCTAGATGCCTTCCAGTCGATCGTTATTGGACGGAAACGTTCCTCTCGCAGATGCTGCGCCGTTGAGGGATGGTTTCTGTTGCACGTCGTCTGGATTGAACCTTGTTTTCCGCTGTCGACAGGATTCCGCTTGCAAAATGTTGATACAGGACGTAATATGAGCCGCATGGGCTACGTCTCTGCTAGACGCGGGTCTTGCGACTGCTTTTATTGAACTGTGTGCTGTCGCTGGTGCGACGCTTGCACTGATTGCTGCTATTGTGACGCTTATCTCGTCTCGATGAGATAACCTTATCTGACTGCCAAATTGCTGCTCGTCACTTCACTAAGGCCAAATACTTGACAGAATCCGACTCAAAGGACCAAAGAAATGTTGGCGATCTTGCTGCATACACAATGAATTTATGATGGCACGGCCATGCGATCACCGTCCAAGCGTTTCCCGCGGTATGATTACTTCGAGGGCACTTGGTCGAGAAAAATGAGATTTTCCCTGCTTTCCAAACTTTATTTAAATAAATCTCAAATACGGACGAACATGTTTTACAAATGCGGAAAGGATCTCAACGGTAGCGCGGTAAAAATTTATTCACGAGGCGAGATACGTGCTGTCGACGAGACAGTTAGAATGGATGATGATCTAAAAGTTTTTGATCAATTACGCGCGACGTATGCTTCGCTTAACAATCGACATCTCGTGGATTGATCGATTTTTTATCGGGCGATGTGACTAGACGCCGATATGGATACCGAACAATAGTTGTTAAGTCAAATCGATAAAAATATATAAATTATTGTATAAGAATTAAAAACTATCAAAATTATTAAAATTGTAAAATAACGAATCACATAATAAAAAGAAAAAAAAAGAAAAAATGCAATATAAAACATATCTCGTTAAAATTGTTACATTTTCGTCAACCAATAAAACTTTGTCAAAATAAATTAGTAAACTATAAATCTAAAAAGGTTTCTTATCAGTCAGGAGAAATTTTCAAGCATCGCTACATAGATATGATGCAGACCTTCTGCATCCGAACGTAAATTAAGGCCATTCTTTTGTATGAATGCCATTTCCGAAATTAATCTTTTGTTCAAAAATTTCTCCTTGTCTAAAATTAGACGTTCTCCTAATCGAAGTCATGTGAAAATTCAATACGATGTTCAGTAATACTTACTACTTACAGAATTATACAGAACTACAAAGTAAGTGTCAGTGTTCCAATTTATATGTCTACAATGTTCAGATATTCTGCTGGAAAGTTTCATGCCTGTTTGTCCCACATACGATTGCATTGCAATCTTTACAACAAATCTTATAGATTTTTATTATCAAATATATTATTATCAAATTTTGGAAGAGCGTCCTTTTGTATTTTTATGAATCTATTTAATTTATTATCGCTGAAAAACGTTAATTTTATTATTGGTGCCTTTACAAATCGACGAAAGTTTTTCTGAAGTAGAATCAATATAATAACAAAAATCAAGATACATGATGATATCGTCATTTGGGATATTATTACTGAAAAGTTTTTTGTTAAACTAATATTTTAAACGAATATTGATCGTATTAAAAACAAATTTTGCCGGATAGTCATTATTTAGTAATGTACAAATAATGAACTTAATATTGTTATAATGAAATTTTGAATCTGAGAGTAACATCGCTCTTTCCAACGTACTCATTATGACCTTTTTTATGAGAAATAGAATGTGATGATAAATTCAGATACCGTCCTGAGAATGTTGGTGGTACCAATCTAATTCCAAACAGTTATTAATTATTAATTATTAATTAATGGTTGTTATTAATAATGGTTACATCTAAGAAATTAATACTATTGTCTTCTATTTCCAAGGTGAATTGCAATCTCGGATGAAACGGATTAAAAGTTGTCAAAATCAATCATATCAGACGGGACTGCTATCATCAACATATCTGAAGTAAAAGGACAATTGAAATCTTAACATTGTTATTGCTTTAGTCTTTAAGTCTTGCATGATTAAATCTGCTATAATAGAAGATAATGGCGATTCCATTGGTGTGCCAAAGTTCTGTTTGTATATCCCCATGAAATACATCGAGTTAAGTACTAATTCTAGTACTATAAAAATTTTTTTTTCCGGAATAATTGTTGATTTTTTTATATAATTCTATCTATTAGCCACATTCTCAATCGCCAAATTTAATGGAACGTTAAACAACAAGACGTCAAGAGAAAGAATAATTTATTAAAGAAATTTAAAATAATTTATTAAAGAATAATAAAAGTTTTCAACCTATCTCTTAACTTCTGTGCAAGATGAAAACTGTTTTCGATTTTACTGAAAGGTTTAGAGGATTTTTCAAAAATAATGTCATGTAAAAATGAAGCCAATGAATGTAAAGACTAAAGAATATAACTGTCAATTGAAGAAATTATGATCTTAACAATTAGGTTTTTTTGGAAGTGCATATGCATGAGATAAGTTTATCTTCACTACATGATATTTTTTTGTACGTACTAAAAATCGTCGTATTCCTGACGACTCCACGATTCTTCTCTTTCGTGGAGAAAACTATTTTTCAAATACGATTAATTTATGTTAGGATGGAATCAATATCATGGCCGATCGAATATCAATTTTCTGATGGATTGATCAATTATTATATATATAAAACTAAGCATCAATTAATGGAAAATAATAATCATCTATATTCGATAAGAGCACGTACATGCCCAATGATTCTATGATTTACAAACAAGCCTAACTATATTTTCTCATACACAAACACAATCGACTCTAATCATTCCCATTTTTGGAAAAACCTTATATAGCTAATAGCTCAAAAATCCTAAAGTCACTCCTATATTTTTAGAAATCCTAATCCAAAGTTCAAAAGGGTGAAACATCCATCCAAAGTTCAAGTACCGAATTGCATCAGATCCCAATATAAGAGCCCATCCAAAACAAAATAGACTGAATAACTCCTACAAAAGTAATTTTTCGAAAAAACGCAATAACAGATTAATTTATGTTAGAATGGATACATCTTTTAACGTATAATTCTTATTCTCAACTTCAGTCCCCTAAGTAGAGAAGACGATTCCTAAAAATTGTAAACGGGACGGAGGGTAAAATAATACATCATTAAAAAGGTCTTCTTCCTACATTCCTACGTTTGATTTTTTAAATTCAATCAATTCGTTTAGAAGATACAAAGTGTTAAATTTAAGACAAACGAATCCTCTATTTTCAAACTTTTTTCTTTATTATCTTTTCTTTATATATCGATCTGCTCGAAAAATTGTTGCACAATGAAATAGTTTATTTGATCTTTTCAGAGCAATTAGTAGTTGATAACTCTTATAAAAAGAACCAATTTTTAGCATTGAACACTCAAAAAGAACGCTCAAATTTGGATGTTAAACATTTTTAAAAAACGCTCAAATTTGGGTGTGATTTCGGATCGTCAACTGAAGGTTCACCCAATTAAATGTTAACGCCCAAAAAAGATCCTTTTCGAAAAAATATCTTCAAATTTGGGCATTAAACACTTTAAAAAACGCTCAGATTTGGGTATGATTTCGGACCGTTAATTGAAGGTTATACCCAATTAGAAGTTAAAGCCCAAAGAAAATCATAAAAATAAATGGCTTTATTAAAATTAATTAAATTTGTTTTATTGCTAAAATAATATTATTGATTTGTAACATTTTCCGAAATACACAGCTAATAATTTAAAAAAAATACTTTCTTTGAGAATTAATTTCCTTATTTTTTTAAGCGGCCAGGATGATGATTGAGCTCTGCAATCAACGCTTAACTCAATATTGAGTGTCTATCAAGATAACATCGAATATTCATGATCATATTCATCCGATATCCAACAACTCTCAATTGACACCCAATGTTGACGACAAACTTCAATGTACACCCAATATTGATCAACACTAAATTTTGATGGTAAACACCTAAATTTGAGTGTTAACATCCAAAGTTGAAGATTTTTTTTCATAAGGGGAACGTAGCTCTATTTATATTGAAACATATCATAGTTATATACATCTACTAACATTCAGTGTTCTTGAATTATTGAAGCAGCAGTTTCCATACGATTGCAATAGTCAAGCACCGTTGAATGATACGATATTGGATGGATGACCGCTTAAAAAAATAAAAAAATTAAATTCCCAAATGAGAGAGAGAGAGAGAACGTTTTTTAAATTATAATTTTGTCGTATTGTGTATTTCAGAAAATGTTGCAAATTAATAATATTATTTTAGGAATAAAACAGATATAATTAATTTTATATAATAAAACCATTATTTTGATGGTTTTTTTGGGACATTAACCTTTAATTGAAGGTGTAACCTTCAATTGACGGTCCGAAATTATACTCAAATTTAAGCGTTTTTTTAAAGTATTTAACACTCAAATTTGAGCATTCTTTTGAATGTTTAATGTCCAAAATTGAGAGTATTTTTTCATAAGGGTCGATGGCAGCATGAAATATCTTTTTGACAAACTTTATTAAACTCTAGACTGCGTTCGAAAACATCTGGGTGTATCCGTGTTTCATCTTATCCTTCACATTAAATGAACAACAAGGATATTTGGGAGCACTCGAATAATGTTTCCGAACGCAGCTTACATAAAGTTTGTCAAAAAAATGTTTCACGCGTATAGCTAAAATATATTTCTTTTATAAATGCATCTGCGCATCTATATTCAACATTTCAACGTTAATTCTCAATAAAGATTAATGTTCAAGTGACTCTTACATTCAATTTTGAAAATAACACTCAAAAGTTTAAGCCGTTTAATATTTACACTTATTTAATATTTACATATTTACATATTGAGTATCATATACAAGTGTTGAGAGTAAACTACGGTTGGGTATTACAGTGTATACATCAAACTATTCACTGAATTTAATGATCATCCAACGATACTCAATATTAATGGTCAACATTCAATAGACACCTAACATTGATGCTCAATAGACACCTAACATTGATGCTCAACGCTTATGACACCCAATATTGATGGTCTACCTAAATTTGAATGTTAACATCAAAAATTCAGGATTTTTTTCGTAAGGCAGGAAAATAACATTTATTTAATTCTACAATTACAATGTCGCAATCGTTTTGACTTACAAAGTTTTCAATGCCTCAATTCTCTCTAAAAAGCTAACAAGTTACATACTAAAAAGTCAGTCGAATCGATTGCAATTATCAATGCGTTTAATACATAATATCTTCATTAATTCATCACAATAAAATTAGATCAATCGAGACATTTGATTACAAATTACATTATTAGCACGAATCATAATTTTGATTGAGAGAACGCCCGGATTCAGGACAATGAGAGTAATTTTCGAAAAAGAGGTATATCAGAAATGATACTGCAACCGCACTTACGAGGCGCAACTTCGTCGCGCATTCGCAGCTAATTCTCTCTCGATTTGGCGGAATTTCCGTCTTTATAAACTGAAATGCGACAAGAAACATGTCCTTACGCGCATGTTCCTCCTGAGCTACGCAAGATCTCGAAACCGATAATTGGGTGCCAGGCACGAGAGTGCCACTCTTTATCGAAATTGATCGGAAGATTCTCTACGCGATTTTCTACATTACGAACGTACGACGGCTCTCGTAACCGGCAGTTCAGCCTCGGAAATGACAGAGGAAGCGATTCGCGATCGAGGATAGAGGATCGTGTGAAGAAGCGAATGGGCGACGGCAATAAATCATACAATAATTAATAACAGTAAGAAATAACAAATATATTTGATTAATCCGATTCTCGCTCGTACTCGTCATGACGACAGTAGGTGACCGAAATGCATTATGTTAGCCTCGCACGTGCCCCGATATGCTCTACGCGGTGTGAATTAATTACGATAATTCTTGACGACACGAACTCACGCCTCGCGAATCTCACGAACAATAACTTGACTCTTTAATAGCCAAGGAAATAGTTACAGTGTTACCACAACCACGGCGCGACCTCGTGCTCGTCCGCGGGGCTTCGAAATGCTTAAAAGAAGGTCGGAAAAGGGTACAGATCCCACAGACACTACGATACAGAATTTCGATACACACAAGACAAATCGGTACGCGACAAGATTTAACGATAATGACTATAGGCTATGGCTCAGGCGAAAAATGACTCCCGAAAATCTCACAACGAGTCGTCGCGAGAGGTGACACGCTCAGATACAAATACCGCGAAAAATCTGACGCACAACAATGCCGTGTGCGTCTCACATACAAGACAACGATAGTTTACGCGCGCCTCCTGGACATGAAAATTGGCGATCTTGATTAAACACTTGTGTGATACTCTCATCCCGGTAGTCCTCTCGTCAGGCCTTAGGTTCGCTATCCTGGCTCTTTAGGTGTCCTGCGTCCCTCGGCAGTTCCTCGCTCACTCGCCACGGCACAAGTACCAGGCGCTGATCTTTTCGGGAGCACGCAATGATCGCTATCTCCACAAGGGGGCCTTATCACACTTAATTGATGTGGGGCCCTGCAAGCTCCGTGAATCGCGTGAGTCGTGTCACCTACGCATTCTTCGTCCTAGCGCGCGGAATTCGATTGAGTCGCAGCGTTTCCTTCGGCCGCCTCGGAGATCCTCCCTCGGTTTTGCGAGAAACTTGCATCTCGGTGTTGGCGTTCCCAGTCGGTGCCTCCGCTTATCTAGATGCTGACCTTTCAGGAGAGGACTCCGCAAGCTTCATCATGGAGTCTCTCACCGACACTTGGACGTAAAATAACCATCCCCAGGTGCTGTCCTCGCGGTCCCGCCGCCATGCGTAATATGTGACGATAAAACATGTTTCAAACCAAAACAAAAATATCGAAATGCGGAGCGATATCATCTGCGTGCTATTCGTCCTATAGGATGCTGGGCGGCCCAATCGATCCGTCCTCCATTATTCCTCTTCTCGGTCCCGTCTTCTCTCTTCATCTATGATTCGGTGAGACGACGCAAAAGGTCGAAAGGAGCCAAATTATCCTGCAAAACTCATGGTACGAAATCGATGCAGAAAATCTGCGGGACGCAAATAAAACGAAACAAATGTGAAATTGATGAGATAACGCCGCAAAAGTGCGTAGATACGTCCGCCTTCTAAAAAATGAAAGGACCCAGGATGCTAAGTTGCGCTGTTCGGTCGGGTCTACCGACTCTGTGACGAATGGAAAATGTAACGTCACAATATATATATTGTATAAAGGAATAAATAAATGATTGTAATTTAATGAACGACATTGAATTTCTAGATAGATCTTAATATAATCAAAGATATAAGAACCTTCACGATCAGATCATGATAAATTTTGAACAAATTTGTTTGTATGATAACACATTTAATGACCTACATGATAGTGTTGTCATTATTCGACAAACTTTAAATATGTACAGAATTTTCAAAGTACTGAAGGATCCAGTCCATTTTGGAGGAATTCGAACGATATTTTACATAAATATCGCAAATTTTTATAGCATTTTATTTAAAGCATTGACACTTTCTAGTTTAAAAAAAAATAAAAGAATTAGTATTGAGTTCATTATATTGCAGAATATGCTAAGATAGCCGTTGAATTCAATTTTGAATTTTTGATTTGACTGGATTCTCGACAATAATCGGAAAATTGAGCACAAAAATATTTAACAATATGACTTTAGAATAATATGTCAACGAATTAATGACCAAGACAGTATATTAAATTGATAATTGTAACCGATTGATTACAATTTTTAATATATAATTTATCAGCTTTTTAAAGAGAATTGAGAAGATGATTTGTGAGCACAGAAGTATAAGGAAGACTTTGTAAGTCGAAACGTTTGCGACATTGTAATTACAAAATTAAATAAATATTATTTTCCTGTCAAACACTAATTGCTCGATTATAAGCCAAAAAAATGAACTATTTCATTTTTTTTTAATATCTATCAAATCGGTTCTTTAATAAGTTGCAAGAGATGTTTAAATGCGTACCATCATGTAATTTAGCGTAATAATTGTTCAAAGTGTTGACCACCGACTTTCACAGAGTAATAGAGATTCTGCTCGAAACGTTCTCATAATAATAGATTCTCCTCGAACCGTATTCTGGAACATTTGGGAGGTGATTGATGACATTCGGCGACGATATGTTGACGTAAATCTTTTAAAGAAGCTGGTCGTGCTGCACAAATTTTACTTTCTAAGTAACACCACAACAAAAAATCCAATGACCATAAATCTGAGACGAGAATAAGCCAAAAATAAGCTGTTCAAGTGCCTCTCCTAATCCAAAAGCTTTATTCAAATATTAACGAACAAGCAATGCGGAGAAACTGTTTAAATCATCATTCTCTTCTAGCTTAATTAACAAATATAATATATAATTACATTTCGATCTCCTTTTGTTAAATAATAAATTTTAAACAAATGGAGAGATCAAATAAATAAAAAATTTATGTGTGTATATATATATATA
>Ga0157364_1007719_pt1 | contig 11146 bp, 11 predicted proteins | sample AttsexASBM2_FD_111476 | JGI IMG/M metagenome (GOLD analysis project Ga0157364, IMG submission 111476) | Fungus gardens microbial communities from leaf cutter ant in Ribeirão Preto, State of São Paulo, Brazil - Atta sexdens ASBM2 | ecosystem: Host-associated > Fungi > Mycelium > Unclassified ...
CGGTCACTCTCGGCCCAATGACCTACTCCAACCAACAACCGGTCTTTAGAAAGACGGTTTTTAGTGGCGGTGCGATGGCTGCCCCCTTACTTACAGCGCTGAGCCAGCAAAGTACCCGCCTTACACAGCAGTATCAGCGGCCAATGCGAGAGTGGAGCGAGAAGCAATAACATCAACCCCAGGATAACGAGACGATTTGTCGGGTAGTGAATCAGTTATTGAGTACTACACCTTAGTGTCTGCGTTTTATTTTTTCTCTCTAAACAAGATTAATTCGTTGACGGCTAAACATTCTCTAGAAAAGAGTAATTATCGCGTATTAGTGCCAAAGGCGATATAGAATAAATTAATGTTACTCATTCCTCGATTAACTTTGCCATACGAGAATGGCAAGATTTTTTCTAACCTTGGCAGGTTTGGCACAGGAAAAACACATCACGTTATCTCTTAATCAATCGCCGACGACGCTGCTCGGACCAGAGTGTAAATATACCTGCGCTCGCGACAATCATTGCGCCAGTAAGGGTAGAAGGTAGCGGTAAACTGTTAAGAAAAAAATAACCAACGAGCATCGACCAAACTAGCGTAGTGTAATCAAAGGGCGCAAGAAGTGAGGCATCAGTATAACGTAAGCTCACGGTCACGAAAATTTGTGCCATACCTCCAAATAGACCACATCCGACTAATAATAGAAGTTGGAATCGATTTGGCATTATCCATCCCCAATACCAAGTCGCTAAACCAATCAGTGTTGTCATTATTGAAAAATAAAACACGATAGCACCAGTTTTTTCGACCCCAGTAAGAAATCGAATCTGAATATTGGAGGTGGCGGTACAGAGAGCAGCGATTAAGGCAAAAGCAATTCCCATTACCATTTCATTATGTAGGTTCTCAGGTAGTAATGAATGCTCTGCCCGCAAACTGGCTGATAGCATTAGTACGATTCCGATTAACCCAACGATGACGGCTAGCCAGCGGGAAAGACGGACATGTTCTTTAAGTAGGATAACGGCCATGATGACTGTGAACATTGGTGCAGCGTAACTTAATGCGGTCGCATCGGTAAGAGAAATATAGACTAATGCTAAATAATTAAAATACATTCCTCCAGTACCGGAGAAGCCACGTATTAGATGGCCAAATAAATTTTTCGTCTTTAAATTATCGAGGATATTTCCTTGTAGTGCTAGCCAACTCAGCAATGGTAATAAGGCGACAAATGAGCGAAAAAAGATCACCTCACCAGTTGGTATTACACCATGTAATCCCTTAACACATGCCAACATTAGTGTTGAGCATAAACATGCAGCAATTTTTAAAGTAACGCCTAACTTAATGTTCATGCATTTGCCCTGTTTGTCACTCTTAAGACGAACCGTAAACCTTTACCTTAAACCTAAAGCAAGAGGAGGTTTAACAGGATTTGATTGTGTACAGATAAATATTTCTTATCACTGTTTAGGTTGAAGAAAATTATTTAAGTGGGGCGAGCAGTGGATATTAGATAATCAGATTTAATTGTTACATCGAAGGGGATTTGTTTAGCTAGATGCAAGACCGCTAGCTGCCATATAAATACCCTATCGACCAACAGGCTTTACCTCTTACCTGTTAAGCGTTCATCCCGATATAGTCATGATGAAGTGTAGATATACCTTATAACAAATGAGTATCGCCGAACCGACATGTAGAGTTACCGATATATCCAGAGGAGAAACGGGCATGATGATTAAAAAACTGTCCTATTTGGCACTGCCATTATTGACAATTATGGGTACTGCGAAAGCAGATCTTTTGACCAGTATCAAAACCAGTGGTGTGCTACGTTGCGCAGTTTATTCAGATGTGCCGCCCTTTGCTGCTCCCGATCCAAAAACACGTCAGTTAGTCGGTATGGATATTGATCTCTGCCAAGCACTTTCTCATCAAATTGGCGTTAAAGCCCAACTTGTTCCCACCTCTGTAGAAGCCAGAGTACCCGTGATTGCAACGGGGCGTGCGGATGTACTCATTGCTAACTTGGCCTATACCAAGACACGCAGTCAGCAGATTCAGTTTAGTGATCCCTATTATGTTGCGAAGGAGATGCTGGTAGTAAAAGCGGCCAATGCTGATAAGCCTTTATCCTATTTTAAAGGTAAACGCATTAGCGCGAATAAAGGTACGACGTCTGAACAATCGATTATTTTAAAAGGCGGAAAACCCGTAACTTTCCAAGATGCAGCTTCTGCTTTTTTGGCACTTGAACAGAATAAAGTGTTGGGGTTTGTGACGAATACCATGACTGCAACAAAAATGATAAGTCAGGCAAAAGCATCTGGTATCAACCTAGGAATGGTAAAAGAACCGATGGCATTTGAACCGATCGGGGTAGGTATGAAGCAGGGGGAACCTGAACTATTAGCTGCCGTAAATAGTGGACTGAAAGCAATGGACGAGCAAGGCACTATCGATAAGATTTGGAATCAATGGTTGGGCCCGAATACCGATTACAAAATGGTCCGAGGAGAGCATGTTCAACCATTATCGTCGTTAAAATTTCAGCCGCTGGATTAAGTCATGGAACGGTTGACGGACGTTACGATCGAAGGGATAAGTTACCACGCCAAGGGTAACGATTCCTTGTTACTATCGCCTATGGGCTGCCGCGCTTGGCTTGCTGAAACCTCTGGTATATTTGATCTTTGTCACCAACGTAGGATTTGGGCTTTGGCGGCAGCGCTGAAATACGATCAGCGTGTTGAGAGCGTTATCTTGGGGGTAACTAATGTGCTGGTGGTTCTGCGCGAAATCCCATTAAACGAAACAGATATTTTAGAGTGGCTCAAACAGTTGTGGAATGCCTCACAAGCGACACCCATTGCAGGAAAAGAAATTATTATTCCTGTCACATACGGCGGCGAAATGGCAACGGACCTTGAGGACGTTTGTCGACATACCGGCTTATCGGATCGCGAAGTCGTAAGGCGTCATTATCAAGGGCGATATACCGTTTGTGCGGTAGGTAGTGCTCCAGGATTCGGGTATTTACATGGTCTTGATCCTGCTTTAGCTACTCCCAGAAAAACAGTCCCCTCCTTGAATATGCTTAAAGGAACCGTAACGATAGGTGGTCCTCAAACGGGTGTATCTGTCTTAACGGGGCCAAATGGATGGAATGCAATAGGTTATGCAGACGTTGAGTTTTTTGACCCCTATCGGGTGCCACCCGCGTTGATGGTCCCTGGTGATACCCTTCGCTTCGTACCGGAGAAAATTGAACTGTGATCAAAATTGAGCAGAGTGGCACATTAAATTCAATCCAGGACTTAGGGCGCTACGGCTGGCGTGACATAGGGGTTTCCACCAGTGGGGCGATGGATTCGTTAGCGTTACGAGCAGGTAATATTTTACTTAATAATAATGAGAATTCAGCTGGTATCGAAGTTCAGATATTCCCATTTCGTGTACGTTTCGAACAACCTACGACCATCGCAGTTACAGGGGCTGATTGTCGTACTTTATTAAATGGCCAACCTCTTTTGCCTTGGAGTGTACGAAAGATAGCGAAGGGCGATACGCTTGAAATGCGCTTTCCTATACAGGGTGCACGAGGGTATTTATGTGTGGCGGGGGGGATTGAGGTCCCTGAAGTACTAGGGTCTCGCAGTACGGCATTACGAGGAGGGTTTGGGGGATACTATGGAAGGCCGTTACAGCGCGGTGATACTTTGACTATTGGAGTATCGCGTCAGCTGAATTTGCCCGCTAGTGGGTTGAGTATTATACCGCCTGTGCAGGCGATGGCCGATTATTTCCCAAGTATTGAACAGAATGACTTATTTGTAAGGGTTATTCCTGCAGGGGAGTTCACGCTATTTACTGCCGACTACCAAAGAATCTGGCAGCAAAGTTGGAAAGTTTCCTTACAAAGTAATCGCACTGGCTATCGACTATCGGGCCAGCCCCTTAGAGCATCAAAAAATATCGAACTTAGATCCTATGGATTAATACCTGGGATCATCCAAGTTCCGCCAGCAGGTGAGCCGATCATTCAATTAAGCGATGCAAATACAGCTGGCGGATATCCCAAATTAGCGTGCGTGATTGAGCAAGACTTGTGGCGTCTCGCCCAACTGCAACCAGGTAAAACCATACGATTTGTAGAGAGCACGTTAGCCGAAGGGCGAAGTATCGCCAAGGCCATCGAATATTGGCTCATCGGACTTAAAGATAGCATGCGGCTCTGGGCAATTTAGTGAACGGATAAGGTAGGTAGAGATGACTATCGAGATTAATTCAGATATGGGTGAAGGATTTGGTATCTATCAATTATGCGATGACAATGAGCTGATTCGCTATATCTCTTCAATCAATATTGCCTGTGGTGGACATGCGGGTGACCCGAAATTAATGACTCATCTAGTACGATTAGCCCTCAGTCACAAGGTGAAAATCGGTGCTCATCCAGGTTATCCAGACAGAGAGGGGTTTGGGCGTCGACCACTCCCTTACACTATCGATGAGATTTGCCAGCAAGTGGCTTACCAACTTGGTGCATTACAAGCCATTGCGAAAGCGGAGGGCGCATCGGTAGGCCATCTTAGTTTTCATGCGGCTATGGGGAACCGTATCAATCAAGATGAGCAACTTGCTACACAAGTAATGCGAATGCTCTATCGAATTGATCCAGCGTTAACCGTGTTGTGTCTAGCGGGATCCTTGATTGAATCCGCAGCGCATGCTGTAGGTTTGCACACGCGTTCGCTCTTTTTAGTCGATCGGGCTTATCAAGATGATGGTTCACTTGTCCCTCGAGGTAGGCCGGGTGCGGTCATCACAGACGAAGGAGCAATATGTGCTCGTGTACGTCAGTTTCTCGAAGAAGGCACAGTCACGACAATCGACGGAAGTTCGTTGGTCATTACGGCGAGAGCACTCTTGATTCACAGCGATACACCTGGTGCCGTCAACCTCGCCTCGAAGATACGTAATGAAATCGATCAACTAAAGAGGTGAATATCAAGAGCTCAATCCGATAGATGGTAGTAAGAAAAAACCGTGCGAAGTCGTACGGTTTTTTTCACTAGAAAGGACGAGTAGGGGGACTAATCTTGGAAACCTTCACAAAACGATTTGATTCGGTCGCACCCTGTTTCAAGACGATCCAGACTGGTCGCATAAGAAATACGTAGATAAGGGCTCATACCGTAAGCAGCTCCTTGTACGGTTACTACTTGCTGTTCTTCGAGTAGTGCCAAGACAAAATCCGTATCGCATTCTATTTTTTTACCCCCTGCACTCGTCCGCCCAATAAATGCCGCGACATTGATAAATAGGTAAAAAGCACCACCCGGTTTATGGCAGTATAATCCCTCTATCTCTTGTAAACGGGCTAAGACATAGTCGCGACGTTGGGTGTAAATCATTATCCTCTCTTGCAGAAGATCTTGCGGGCCATTTAGTACCGCTACAGCCGCTGCTTGGGTTAGAGTGCAGACCCCGCTACTATTCTGAGTATTTACATTACTCATTGCATTAATCAAATGCTGTGGTCCGCCGCAAAAACCGAGCCGCCATCCGGTCATAGAGTAAGCTTTTGAAACACCATTAACGGTTAACACTCGATCAAAGAGTGCTGGCACGACCTCTGCTAAGGTATAAAACACTTGGCCGTCATAAATAAGATGTTCATAAATATCGTCAGTCAGAATCCAGATATCAGGATAGTTGAGTAAGCATTCACCTATCCTTGCTAGCTCTGATTTAGACGCGACGGAACCCGTAGGGTTACTTGGAAAATTAAGGAATACCCATTTTGTTTTTTCAGTAATGACTGAGTCAATGGCTACGACTTGCGGGATAAATCCATCTTCTTCGAGACAAGGTACCATTACTGGCGTGCCGCCTGCGAAACGGACAATGTCCGCGTAGCTAATCCAAGCAGGGCTGGGTATCACGACCTCATCGCCCGAATTAATGGTTGCCAACATAGCATTAAAAATAATCTGCTTAGCTCCTCCAGCCGTTAGAATCTGGCTAACAGAATAATCAAGATGATTATCTCGTTTAAATTTCTGCCGGATAGCTTGGCGTAACGCGGGGGTTCCGTCGGTGGGAGGGTAGCGGGTATCGCCCGCTAAAGCAGCCTGATAGGCAGCGTTAATCGCATGTTGAGGCGTTGGGAAGTCGGGTTCTCCAGTAGAAAGAGTAATAACATCAATACCTTGTAGTGCTAGGTCTCGTGCTTTTTGTGTCATGGTAACCGAGGCAGAAACAGAAACTTTTGATAAACGCTCAGCAATGTTAGGCATAGGGCTATTTCCGGAAGAAAGGGATCGAATTTGTGCTGTGCACAGGATTGGTGGAGATTTCCCCTCACAGCGGGAGTATCACTAATGAATAAGAGTAAAATGAGGGGCGTCGTCCCTGATAATAGTGCTTTGTTGTGACGCCATAACTTAAGCTAATGGGGGCAAAAATAGTGCGGTGAGCAGATTCAGTCCTGAAATCTTCGGTTATTATCAGTAAGTGTATGTTAAACGGCACCAATTGTGACTTATCAGCGTAGGTCTCTTGCACCACCGTAGCGCTCATTGCGGGAAAAATATTACTTCCTCTTCGTTCTGACCAAAAGAAAGGCTTATCCCTAAGCCATCATGACCTATCGGCACGAGCTTTTTGAGCTGGCATCAATTTTGCTTATATCAAAAGACAAATTGCTTAGAGAGGGTAAATGATGAATCTGCGTCGACTAAAGTATTTTGTGAAAATTATTGATATAGGCAGCCTGACGCAGGCTGCGGATGTCCTACATATCGCACAGCCCGCATTAAGTCAGCAATTGGCGACACTTGAAAGCGAAGTAAAACAACAACTAGTGATCCGCACGCAACGAGGTGTCACACCGACAGAGGCGGGAAAAATCCTATACGCTCATGCTCAAGCGATTCTTCGGCAATGTGACCATGCTCAAAGCGCCATTGATGGGGCAGGTAAGGCGTTAAGTGGCCATGTTTCTGTAGGGTTAGCGCCCGGAACAGCCGCTCAGCAATTAGCGTTACCTTTGATGCAGGCAGTTCAGCGCAGGCATCCTGGTATTGTCCTCTACTTTAACGAAAACTTTGGAACTACCCTTAGTGAGCTGATAATGAACGGCCGGATGGATATGGCGGTTCTTTACGATAATCGTGAGATCCACGGATTACGTTTTATCTCGTTAATGAAAGAGAACCTCTATTTTGTCTGCCCACAGACTTTGAGTCAGCCAAAAGCAACGATCAGCTTAACCGAAGTTGCAGGCTTCACCCTTTTCCTTCCGCGTATTTACAACCTAATGCGTAAAGTTATCGACGATGCCTTTATCCAACGGGGGATTCCTTACCGTGTGAGCTGTGAGATAGAGTCGCAAACAACGTTGAATGCTGCGTTAGCGGAAAGCTTGGGCTGTACCATCATGCCAGAATCTGCTGCAAGAGCGATGCTCGCCCCCTCAAAGTCTTGGATGGCTAAAATTACTTTGCCGGAGATGCGGACATCCTTATCGTTTTGTATGTCGGATCATTTACCCCTATCTCAACCAGCAGAAGCAGTCAAAGACATTCTTTTGGAGCTGATGGGTCCTCGGTCCCAAGATAACACCCCGCTAATGTTAGCGGGCTAATAAGTTGTGCTTATTGCTGTAAAACAAAACACTCTTTTAGCGGAAATCTGAGCTCAAGGTACAGTAGTAGTCATGATCTCCTCGAAAATATCGTGAGTGAAAGACCAATAATGAAGGCAGAGACATTCAAGATTACTGAATTACGACAACTCGCCCAGCATATGGCCAGGGCACGTTTAGAAGAGCTTGCGATCACGGTTCAAGGCACGTCGGTACGTATGCGCTTCTCGACTATCTCTTCACCGGAGCTAAGTGAAGTGCCACAAAATGAGGTTGATCAACTGCCTAATCAATCGGTGAAAGCTGAACCTCTACAGCCTATTTTTGCGCAGGGGCCTGGTCACTTTTTAAGACAGCATCCTGCCCATAGCCACGATTACATCACAACAGGCGTCACCGTGAAATCAGGTGACCTAGTGGGCGTAGTGAAAATGGGGCGAATATATCTTCCTTTATATAGCCACATTGATGGGGAGGTTGTGGAAGTCATGGCAACCGAGAGCATTGTTGAGTACGGGCAAGCCGTTATTTTAATCAAGAGCAACCCACCAGAATTCAGGGCATAAGTCTCACTTATTGGCACACAGTATTTACCTCTTAGGCGTCAGAAAAAAAAACGAATAGATTCAAATTAATTACTAAGCGGTCTTATGGCCTCAATGAGGAAAACGAGCATGCCATTCTCAGATTATAAAGTTGCGTTAGTCACCGGAGCTTCTGCAGGTATGGGCGAAGCGATTGTTGAGCGGTTATGTCAGCAAGGTATTCAGGTTCATGCAGTAGCTCGTCGCCAAGAGTCACTACAAGCGCTGGCGGACCGCACAGGTTGTATCCCCCATGCGATGGATGTGGCGGACTTGGCTTCTCTAACCGAATTATGCCAAGACTTACAGGTTGATATTTTGGTGAATAATGCAGGGGTTTCTCGTCCCGGGTCGATACTGGATGCTGACGAAGAGGCTGTTGACACTCAAGTCGATGTAAACTTACGGGCTGTGTTACATTTGTGTCGCCTTGTAGTACCCGGCATGCTGGCAAGGGATTGCGGACATATCATTAATATCACCTCGATCGCCGCAATTTATAATTTCAACGGTAACTCAATTTACCATGCGACCAAAGCCGGTGTGCATGCCCTGTCTCGTCAATTACGCGTCGATTGTTATGGAAAAAGAGTCCGGGTGACCGAAATTTGTCCGGGGAGAGTGGCAACCGATATCTTTGGTAACGTTTCGGGTGATCACGAGCAAGCTCGTAAACAGTTTATCGATGGCTTTGAGTTGCCGACAGCGAAAGATATTGCGGAGTGTGTCGCCTTTGCGCTCTCAGCCCCAGTAGCGGTCAATATCGGTAATATTGAAATTACGCCAACCCTTCAAGTACCGGGAGGACTCTCTACCATGCGTCCTTCTGATAGCTCCTCTGCGCTAACTTAGGGAGTAATCATTATGACGCTCGATTTTAACGCAGTATTGGCTGGCGAGCATGGCGCGCTAATCATCAAGGGCATGATAGTCAGTCTTGAGCTCGCAGTCGGTGCTTGGATAATGGCGATGTGTATCGCGGTGATACTGGTTATTATTCGATTGAGTCGTTCTCGACTGGCCAACGCGGCGGTAGCGGCTTATGTCTCCTACCATCGTAATGTCCCGACACTGATACAACTTATGATCTGGTATTTCGCCATCCCCACCTTACTCCCGGAGTCTTGGCAAGATACGTTAAATAGTTATGACACTGAGTTTATTTTCACTTTAATCGCACTTGGATGTTGCCAAGGCGCCTATTTCTCTGAAGATATACGCAGTGGATTACGCGCAATCCCAGCAGGGCAGACCGAAGCAGCTCGAGCTATGGGAATGGGATACTTGCAAGCTATGCGTTGGGTTATTTTGCCGCAAGCGATACGTAATGCCTTGTCCTCATTGATAAACCACACAGTTCTATTATTCAAAAATACGAGTTTAGCGATGGTGATTGGCGTTGCAGAGTTAACTTATGTGACACGAGATATCGAAAATGAAACCTTCCGTACCTTTGAGTCCTACCTCGTTGCGAGCAGTGGCTATTTAGCCTTTTCGCTTATTTTGATGGGACTCGGGGCTGTGCTTGCCCGCCATTTTCAGCGCGTCTATCAGAGGTAATCGTTATGTCTGACTTTTTAACTATTTTGCAGAGTAACGGCGCACTACTACTAATGGGACAGTATCCGATGGGACCACTAGGTGGTGTGCTCTGTACGCTTTTACTGTCACTCTTAGCGCTATTTTTCTCTTTTCCTGTTGGCATTTTAATTGGATTAGCTCGTTTGTCGCCGTGGCAGTGGTTACGTAATATTTCGACTTGCTGGGTGTACCTTGTTAGGGGGATTCCTTTAATGATGGTCATCTTTTGGACGTATTTTTGTGTTCCTCTTCTTACCGGTCATAATGTCAGTGGATTTACGACGATGCTGTGTACCTTGGTACTCTATGAAAGTGCTTATGTTGCAGAGATTGTTCGGGGAGGAATTCAAGCGCTACCCGCTGGACAGAATGAAGCGTCGAGAGCATTAGGTATGGGGTATATGCGCACCCTCTGGTCAGTCATTTTACCGCAAGCGCTTTATAACAGTTTACCGAGCCTTATCAGTCAACTCGTGTCTATTGTAAAAGATACGTCTCTGGGATACGTCATCAATGTACCGGAACTGACCTACGCAGCAAATCAAGTTAATAATCAATTACTCACTAAACCGGTGCAGGTTTTTGCCATTGTTGCACTAGGTTATTACTGTATCAATTTTAGCTTAACATGGCTTGCGCAAATGGTTGAAAAGCGTATCGCTGCCAAAAGGCAGGCATCAACATTAACAGCGAAGCGTACTCCTTATCCTTTCCCTTTGACCAAAACACAATCACAGTAAGGACGACTTATGCGGCCAATGATTATTTTTAACCAAGTCAATAAATGGTATGGCGAGTACCAGGCCTTAACAGATGTCAGTGCCGAGATAAAAAGTGGTGAGGTTGTCGTGGTATGTGGGCCCTCGGGGTCCGGTAAGTCGACACTTATCCGAACGGTAAACCGGTTAGAGCCGATTGAGAGGGGAGAGATTTTATTTGATGGTCTCAATATTCATGGTAGCAGTCACAGGCTAAACCATCTTCGACGGCGTATCGGTTTCGTTTTTCAGAATTTTAATCTTTTCCCTCATCTTTCGGTGATCGATAACGTGATGTTATCTCCACTTAAAGTATTAGGGGAAAAGAAATCAGAAGCCAAGCGCCTAGCAGGCGAGCTCCTCGAGCGTGTGGGGATGTCTCATCGCGCTAACGCCTTTCCGGCGCAACTATCAGGTGGCCAACAGCAACGTGTGGCGATTGCCAGAGCATTAGCAATGAAACCTCCAGTGATGTTATTTGACGAACCTACCTCAGCTCTCGATCCGGAAATGGTAGGAGAAGTCCTGAGTGTTATGCGGGGATTAGCCCAAGAAGGGATGACGATGATGTGCGTGAC
>Ga0157364_1007720_pt1 | contig 11145 bp, 7 predicted proteins | sample AttsexASBM2_FD_111476 | JGI IMG/M metagenome (GOLD analysis project Ga0157364, IMG submission 111476) | Fungus gardens microbial communities from leaf cutter ant in Ribeirão Preto, State of São Paulo, Brazil - Atta sexdens ASBM2 | ecosystem: Host-associated > Fungi > Mycelium > Unclassified ...
CTAATTGGGAACAATACTTCTCTGAATTTATCGTCTCGTTGTTTGGTAAAAGCTCATAATACAGGATCTCTTTCCAATCCCACCAGACACAGAGCATGACCTTCTTTGGATGAAGACCGGCTTTTGGGATGAGCGGAAAGGTTCATTCCGCTTTCCCCAAGATCTTTTTTGCTCAATATTATTGTAAATGATCCATTTTTCATCTCCTGTCACTACTTGCTTCAAAAATGGTGTCTCCTCGTTGCATTTATAGAGCGCAAACGGAAATGCGATCCATCAGATTTTTCTCCGTTAAATCGTGGAGAACCCATACATCAAAATGGTTTATGTAACCAAGCTTCACAAAATGCTCGTGGATGGTGAATTTTGACATATTCAACATTTCTGCTAATTTACATGTCGTAAGCGTGGGTTATTCTCGATCAGTGTTTTAATCTGATCTTCATCTGGTGAAGGACTTATCCGGGCGTTCTTGATCTTCAAGATTGAAATCATCAGCTTTAAACCTAGCAAATCACTTCCGCACAATTCTTTCAGCTACAGCCTTCGCCATAAACAGCGTATATCTTGTTTGCCGCTTGTGTGGCATTTTTGCCTTTCCGATAAAATAAAAGTATTAAATGCCTAAAATGCACTTTGTTTTCTTCCATATTCAAAAGCATATAAAACTGACAAAAATTAACGTATCGCAAATTTTTTTCCAAGTATGCCTGAAGTACCGTCTTTTACTATATGTATGCATATTATTTGTTTTCAATCGTTCTGATATATTCAGACCTGTCCTTACGCCACCTACCAAAAATCGGTACGAACTTTCCGGACAATTCCATATATAAAGCGAAATGAGAAAACGCAAAAATGCACAAGTAACAAAATTAATTAAATTTTACTAAATTTCGTTTCAATGCGTTCTGTTCTGCCTCCTTTTGATCTCCTAATATTATATGGAGTCAATTTGAACGGAAAAGCGGAACAGGAAATTACAAATTTATTAATTTTTAACGGTATTTATTGATTAAAATGCATATATCAATATAAGCTGAAAAAATAAATAATAAGAATAAATAATATTAATAAAAATTGCAACAAATTAGGTAAATTTGTTTTAATAAATACAAAGTGTATTTGTCACTGTACTGTTCCGTTTTGTACTTTTTCCGTAGAAATTGTGCTCCATAATATTAGGAGATCAAAACAGGCGGAAACGCGGAAATCTAGTAAAGTTTAATTAATTTTGTTTTCTGCTCTTCATGTATGGGCGCGTTCATACTTTGATGGAAAAGCGGAAAGCGGAAAAACAGCAGCCAATTAGAACTCTAGTTGATAGTCTACAATTTCGGTTTTTTGTACTATTTATTATCAGCGCGATTTCTAATTGGCTACTGCTTTTCCGCTTTCTGCTTTTTCGTCAAGGTGTGAACATCCTAATGACATCCTTAGGTGAAATTATCCGGAATAGAGAAATGCATCATTGGTTCTAGTTTCCATCGAGGGATTAAACAGGAATGTAAGAACCAACTACAGTCATTCAAATGTAACAAGGAATACTCGACTGTAGTTGATTTGTTCTTACATTCTGATCCTGTTTAAACCTTCGGTGGAAAAGGCCAGTGAAACAACCATGTAATAAAGAGAATAGGAGGCCGAAATATGATTTTATATTATTTCGCTATATTGTTGCGCTTAATGAGATATAAAGGAAAGTAAGAAAGAAAACGGAACTGTGTGTGATTCGTCGTGTTGATTCCGCGAATTCCGTTCCGATGTAAATTTCCGCTCATAGGACAGCGGCCTTACATAATGCATAACACATAAGGTATAAGAAATTCCAATTAGAGTTCTTTATATCATGGAAAGGAAAGAAACGGACTTTATATGGTAAATTTTCTTATGCATTTCGTGTTATGCGTTATACAAGAGTCTGTGCTCCCCGCTTTAAACAAAGATAAATAATATATTATGCACATCATGCGTGAAGTTATATCCACACAAACTTGCATAACCGTATAAACGTATGCATAAAGAAAATTATCCAATCATATTTCTCATATGCAGACGCACATAGAATGTGATTGGATAATTTTTGTGCATACATTTATGCAGTTATGTAGTTTGTGTGATTATATCATTGACATATAGTTCTGAACGGAGCAAGCGGCGAAATCTTTTTAATCTTAACGGACTTAGAAAGAATAAAGTAGATATTTGGGCACGCAACTCTCTTCCTACTCTTGTCTTAGATGAATTAAGAGAGGGAGGACAATAGCGTCTGCTTTAAAGTCAGGAGCTATCACAGAAGTATTTATGCAGTACGATTCTAAACTTATATTAGTAATAATTAGATACAAAATAAAACTGGAAAAATGTGGTTTATATGTGTACAAAAGTAATATTCTTTTGTACAAAAGTAAACTCTGAGCACAAATGTATTTACTTTATGCCTCAGGCCCCATGATTACATGATTCACTATTACTCAAGTATTGCTCTATTTCTTTCTAAGTCTGCCAAGATGATTTCGATCAGAAAGAAACCTGAGAGAGGACATGACGGTCCAAGACCTGTAACCGCAAAATGTTGTCGCACATTACTGCTCTATGACAATATGAATGTAAACTACATAGCAACGTCCACTTTTTTTAAGGTACATCATTCATTTTCAAAGTTGGAGATGTTAAATCGATATTTGTATAATCATATTAAGCTGGTTCTATATTAGTTGCAAGCTGATCACAAGTTTGTTGCAACAGCCAATCTGAAGCTTGAATTTTGAAATCAACGCTTCATATTGATTGTCAAATTTGCGATCGGCTTGCAATTAATATAGAATCGGCTTTACATGTAGCACGATTACATAAATCAAATATTGATTTAACATCTCCAGCCTTGAAAAGTGGATGATGTACTCTAAGTGAACGTTACTATGTAGTTTACGTCCGTCAGAGGGCAGTACACGACAGCAGTTACAAGTTTTGGGTCATGTTCTTTCTCAGGTTTCTCTCTGGTTTCAATGCTCCGTCCAGTACTACATGGGCTGAAAAGTCCCGGGATTTTTCAATACGTAGTGCCACTAGAAAATGAACATGATTTATTTCGAGAGGTTCATCTGTCACTAGTTTATGAAGTTTCGTTCATTCGTTTACAAGCTACAGTCGTTAAAGTGGCGTTATTTTCGCCTTCATTCTGTACCATCACGATAACGCACCGTCACACATGTCCTTGAAAGCGATGGCCAAATTGGATCAATTACGATTCGAATTGATTGCTCACCCACCGTATTTTCCAGACTTGGCCTCCAGCGACTATTATCTGTTCCCAAACCTCAAGCGGTGGCTCCAGGGAAAGAGATTCACATCGAATGAGGAAGTCATCGCGGAAACCGAGGCGTATTTCGAAAGCTTGGACGTTTCATATTACAGAAAGGGCATCGAAATGTTGGAAAATCGCTATACCAAGTGTATCGCCCTCGAAGGCTATGTTGAGGAATAAATATAATTTTGCCCAAAAAACGCTTGTTTTCATTAAAAATCCCGGGACTTTTCAGCCCATGTAGTACTATAGCCGCGTTCCGTACTCACTGCCAATACTGTAAGGCAGTATTATAAGGCCGGGTTCACACCTTGACGGAAAAGCGGAAAGTGGAAGCCAATCGGAACTCGCAGTAGTAGGCGGTAATATAAAAATATAATATAACATAGTAGAAGTAATAGTAAGCATAATATTAATAAAATAAAATAATAAAATAAATAAAAAGAATAAATAAAATAAAATTTCAAACTTCTGATTTGATACTTATTTCGATCCGTAATATCTTAATGCAGGAATAATTAAATAAGATTAACCTAGAGCGATAATTTTTGTTATGTATTATATATTAGTTCGTTGACATTGGATGAAGTCATACCATATAAATACGTTTTCTTTGTTATCACTGAGGAAGACTTTATAAGTCGAAACGTTTGAAATTTATAGCGTTATACGAATATAATAAAAGACAAATTTTATTAGTTAACTACATTTGCTCGTTTTTTAAAAAAAGCCTTGACATTTTAATTTATAACTTTTATATTTATTAAAAATGCATTTATTTTGTATAAAAACGCTTTTCAAATAATCAAGATAGAATACCCGAAATGAGGTACATGTCCGATCCATTCGAGTGGTCTCACGGATTAGGTTAGGTTAGATTAGGTTAAGTGACATGTCCTAAATTCGTTTACTGAACATTGGAGCACATGAATGCATCTGTTCCAACCGCCATCTTACCTGTGATCCAAATGCTCTTTGGATTAATTTGGAGCATGCGACGCGAACAAATCTTAGATATTCGCGTCGCATTAGAGCATACTCCATGGATCAATTTAGAGTACACTCCATTTGCCTTAGCTCAAAAGGTGGAGTTGTTACGCATGCGTAATGGTTGAAAACATACTGCATCGAAAAAAGTATTTCAGATTCATTTATTTTGTATAAAAATCAATTAAATGCATTTTTTGATATAAATATAAAAATATAAGAATATAATATTAAAAAAATAATAAAATAAAATAATAAAATTTAAAAAAATATATAATAAAATATAATATAATATAAAAATATAATAATTTTTATATTTATTTATTAAAAACGCATTTATTTTGTATAAAAACGCTTTTCAAATAAGGTAACGAGGTAACATAAAACATCCGAAATGAAACGAGGTGCACACCCAACTTGCTCGAGTGGTCTCATGGATTAGGGATTAGGTTAAGTGGCATGCTTACTTGTCCTAAATCCATTCGTGTCACTAAACGTTGAGTTGCTCCGTTGGAGCACATGAATTGCTCCAAACGCCATCTTACCTGTGATTCAAATTCTTTCTGGGTTAATTTGACGTCGAGATCATGCGACGCGAACAAATCTTATATTTCGATCAATTACATGATTTTTATGTAGTTAATTATAACTATATGGATGACTTTTTAATAATACTTTATATCTAGCAAACGAGAAGGGATTAAAATGGATTGAAATTTTTTTCTATCCGAATGCGTATTTTAAATAGCGAATACTTTTTTTGGATTCAATTGGATTCAAATAGATTCAATTGGATGCAATTGGAAAACTGCATTTTCTAATCAAAATTTTGAATTGAACAGTATTCACAAATGCACAAAAAAAAGTTAATATTATTTTTAGACTGAAAGGCATAGAGACATACAATTCCTATAAATGAATAAAAATGCATTCAGGATTGAAAAGCATTCATTTTAACGCGAATCAATATTTCTGAAAATCTGAATCCATTTCAATTCATTTCAATCCAATCTCGTTTGCTGGATAACTCTTCATACGGAATATTTTATTCCATCTAAGAACGTTGTTTAATTCATCTTCAGATAATTTTTTCGACTAAATACATGGTATAAATAATTTAATTAATTACAATTAACTGAATGACTCACAAACTTTTTCAATTGCATTTCAAAACTCTTCATACAAACGTTTTGGAATAATTTTTTCAACCGGTATTGTACTTGTTCGATCAAGTATATATAAATTCGTTCTATCCATCTTGACAGTCAGAAAGTGATAAAGAACGACACTTGTGTCGATTTGTGTCATGGAAAGCACTCTACAATAAGCTAGCTGTTACTTAAGTTTTTAGTTTTAAATCATAAAAAAATTAGCCAATTACAATCAAATGTAAGAAAAATAATTGATAATTGATCAATTTTTTATAGTTTAAGATTTTTTTATAGTTTAAGATTTAAAGATTAGGTAATGAGTGTAGCCTATAAGAGGCATTCTACAATAAACTATTCTATGTAAGCCAGCTGAAAATTCACCAATCATAGTCGTCAATTTTTAGCTTTTGACTGCTAATTTATGACTAATGGCTTATAGCCCATAATGGGCTTTCTACAATAAGTCATTACCCAAGCTTTAAGTTTTAGCTATAATTACTTAAAAAACAATAATTGTAACATTAAACAAATGCATATTACTCATTTCTGCAATATTTATATAAAGCAATATATATATATATACACAATATATATATATATATATATATATATATATATATATATATACACACACAGGGTTGAGTAAGTTAACTTTTTTTAAGCTAAGAGCTGATTGTTTCTTTTGGTAAATTTTATCTATTGGATAAGTAAGATTATCCAATCACATGCGTGGATTATCAGATTTATCTCATAAGTAAAATTTATCAAAAGATGGAACAACTGGCTCTAAGTTAAGTTAAAGTTAACAATCTTGAAAATTTAACTTTTTAAAATAAAAAATTTAACTACTTAAAATACAAGTTAATCCATAATAAAATTAATTGAATTAAAAGTTAAATTAATAAAAAAAGTAATTGAAAAATTAAAAGCTGAATTTGATACGAACGAACCAAAAAAAAGAGAAAAAGTTTTAATCACTTTATATAATTATTCGTATTTTTCCCTTCTCACAGCATATTTATTTAAAAAATTTGATTATTTTTGTTCGCCAGTAACGATTATACAATATAAAGTTACTAAATTATATTCATTAATTTCTCGCATTGTATCTGGAGGATTGACTTTAAAAAAGTCAACTTAAAAGTTAATAGTTACCGATAAAATATAACTAAATTAAGTTAAAAAATTAAGAGTCTATAATGTAACTAAGTTAAAATTAATTAACTTTTTAACTCTTTAACTTAACTTTTATCTTTTTAACTTAGCACTACCCTGTGTGTATATATAAATGCTTAAAAAGTCCGATAGAATCAGATAGGAAAAAATTCTATCTAATTAAATTTTTGGTCCAAAAATTTCAAATTACTTATCTAAAATATCTGATAGATTTTCTATATTTCTCTATCGTCTTTGTCATATAACTTATATCGTTTTTAATCAATTTCTATCTAATCATATTTTATCAAAATATCCTTCATCAGGACGAAGAGCAGCCTGATTCTGAGCTGTTCCTCTGGGCCATCTCTTTTATATTTTTATAATTACGTTACTTGGAGTGGGGAAAGAAGAGATTTGAGGGAGAGGGAGAGGTGGAGGAAATTGATCGGTTTTCAATAACCGAGAGAATGGTTTTCTATATTTTATTTATGTTGTAGCCATTATCTCTATTTAGATTGTTAGAGTGTTTTTGTATCTCTATAGCTTCTCTATACTTTCTTGGAAAGTATAATGTAATGTTGTATTATCGTTTTGTCAAACAGTATTTGATGTCCTTTCGATTGTATTCTGATAATGCCGACTGCGGATCTTTAGGATTTCTTAAGATTTATCCTATCTTTTTGGGTGGTTTGATGATAGTTCGGATATTATGTTTGTTTAATATCCTGCCAATCCGATCTATTATTCCTTTGATATGGAAGAATGAATAGGATCCTTTCGTCTGATTGTTTTATTTGCATATTTTGTTTTATTGATAATTTTGGTTGTCTTTTTTGTCATGTCCGTTTTTTTGTAAGCCTAATTTTGGATTGAGTTCTGTCTGTAGATGTTCTTTGTCAGAGATGGTGAAAGTTCTATGTATAAGTTAGTTGATTGCAGACTGTTTTTGTGTTGGATGTGATTCGGCATGTAAGTAATCTATCTGTATATGTTGGTTTTCTCTACACTTAATGGCCTAAGGTATCAGTTTTTTTAGAGACAAGAACATCTAGAAAGAGGAGTTTTCCGTTTTCTTCTATGTATAATGAAATGGATATTTGGATGTTGATTGTTGAGAAAAATAAGGAATTTATCAAATTCGACTCTGCTGTATCTGCATATTACGAATGTCTTGTCACATAATGGAATCAAACTTCTGGTTTCTTGAATATTTTTCTGAGAGCCCCTTTCTCAAAATATTCCATGAAGATGTTGATGAATACAGGAGAAATAGGAGAGCCCATTGTCGTTCCTGAAGTTTGTTTATAAAATTGGTTGTTAAGCAGTGCTCTATTAAGAATGAAATCAGAGGGGACGTGTGAAATCTTTATTATATTTAATGTGTCTTTTATTGGGACTTATGTGAAAAGAGATTCTACGTCAAAACTTAAGCAGGTCTGTGGAACGTAGTCGGATTTTTTAGATCTTTTGTATGAAGTCCGTTGAGTTGGTTATGTGTGATTCGGATTTTCCAGTGAGGCATTTGTAGTTTGTGCTAGGAAGCGAGATAAGTTGCATGTCGGGGAGTGTATGACGCTGACAATCGGTCTGAGGGGGATGTTTAGTTTGTGTACTTGTGGTAGTCAATCTTGATGAGAAAGGATTTGTAGTTTTAATATTGATTAATTTTACTGCTGGGAATGTTGCTTTTCTTCATTCACAGGATCTCGGTGTTCTGTGCTATTGTATTGATTGGATCTTTGTCAAGCTTTTTGTATGCTTTGTCCGAGACAAGTTTCTTCATCTTTTTCTTATAGTTTGATGTATTCATGACTACTGTTATATTGCCTTTGTTGGTTGGAAGTATGATGATGTTTGTTCCTGTTCAGATCTTGAGGAGGGCCAATCGCTCTTGCCTAGTGATGTTTAATGAAAGGAGTTTAGCTTTGGAATGAATATTGTTTACCTGTCTGCGGATATTATCTGCTTATGATGAAAGTAGATAGATGGTCAACTCTTATTTGGTTGATAATCTCTTCCTTTGGAATCTTTCTAGAGAGATGCCACTAGTTAGAACCTTTGGCAAGTACAGATATAGTGTCTTGAGAGATCTTTATTGGATAGGTTCTTGACGTTAAGTAGAGAGGGTTGTGGATTTTTGTGAGGGACAAGGTTTATGTATTTTTGTTTCTGTCTTCCAGAGGATTGTGTGAGGATTTTCATGGCTTGTTCATATGTAATACGATCTAGGGTTTGCCAGATGTCATGCCGCATGACGAATAGGTGGAGTTTAAAGATTATGGGAAATCCGAGCTATTTGTGACTTAGTGATGCGTTCTTTGATGAAGATGAAGCTTTTATGAAGGATGTTTTTGGATTTGTGAGTTCCTAGGTAGTCCTTGAGTTGTAGGAACTTTGGGATGATGTTATCCACGTTTTAGGAAGTTTGATAGTTTGATGGTTTCTTGGTTAGGGAAAATTTAAGTTTGCTGAAAGTGTTTACTTTAGCAAGGGTACTCTCCTCGTAGAGATGTTTGATAATATTCTTGAGGCTTCCATGGATGCTTTCTATATAAAGATTATGCGTTTCGCGGGTTTTCTCTGTATCCAGATTCATTCTTAGAATGCCAATATTTTTCCCGGTTATTGAAGACTAATCAATTTTTTTCATCTTCTCCCCCCTTTCTTCTCCTCTATAATTCTCCTCCATCTATAATTCTCTTCTTTCCCTCCACTACTCCAACAAATAATATAATATAGAAGAGACGGTCCGGAGAAACAGTTTAGTATCAGGCTGCTCCTCGGCTTGATGAAGTGGCTTGCAAGGTTCACAAAATCTAGATATTCTATTCCAAGAATCTAGATACGAAGAAAACCTGAGAAACGCATAATCTTTAAATATCTTGTCGTATTTTTGAATCATAAATTTCAGATTACTTATCTAAAATATTTGATAGATTTTTTCTGCATCATTTTTGTCAGCTCAAATATTGTTTTTAATCTATTTCTATCAAAATTAATAATATTCTTTTGTATTTTCAGTTTGTAAATTGTAAAATGTAAAATTCAATCTTAATTAAAATTTACGATTAAAGATATGATAGAATATTACTAATTTTGATAAAACACGACTAAAATAACTATAATATAATTGATTAAAACCGATTTAAGTTGTACGATACAAAAACGATACGGAAATAAAAGAAATATGTTGCATATTTTAGACGAGTAATCTGAAACTTACGATTTAAAAACACGATAGTATATTAGTAACTTTAATAAAAGATAACCAAATTGAAATAGATTAAAACGGTATCTAAGCTATAATGAAAACGATAGACAAATATAGAAAATTTATCAAACAGATAAATCTGAAATTTACAATTAAAAACATTTAAGCTGTGTAATAAAAACGATATAATATTTTGAGAAACTATATAATTTAATCCAAAAATGTCCTTATATGTTAGAATAAGATAGATGTATTATGGAAAAATTATCGTATCTTACCATCAACATAATGTGACATTTAGTTTATTAAATAATTAATTATTCAATGACCTAAATGAAAACTTATAGCATTTTCGACCCGACCGGATTTGCACCAACCTTGGATTAGAAAATGAATTAGAAATTCGCTATTGGTTGATGTTACACGCTCTACCAATAGGAAAGCACGAAACATCCTTACTTCAACCCAGATTAGTGCAAATTCGGTCGGACCGAAAACGTTATTAATTATATAACAACAGTAAGATAATTTTTCTATAACATCTATCTTATTTAAACATAGAGGACGTTTTTGGATTAAATTATACATATTCGTATATATCCTATCACTTATTTTATATTAAATCATATAATGTGACAGAGAAGTTTATGTATACAGTTAATTATTTTATCGTTTAAATAACATAACATACAAAATGATAAAATTTTACAGCTTTATATGTATGCTGAAATAATGTCTGCGAAATAATTGTTCAATGATCTGAAGAATGTCTTATTATCAACGATGCGATAATTTTTCTATGACATCTGTCTTATTCAAATAAATAGGGATTAAATTATATAAGTTTATATAAACATCCTTTATTTTTTATTAATCCGATTTAATACTGATAGGATCATATAGAAAAACTTGTGATTTCTGATAAGTATCGTTTGTTTAATATAAGATATAAAACAATAAAAATTTATAACTTTTTTATCTGTCGTAATTTTAACGTCCGATAGATACGATAGGTCCTAATAAAAATTATATAGGATTTCAATAAATTTCTATCGTTTTTTTATCAGATTTTTTTATTGGACGTTTTTTAAGCAGGGTATATAAATTTAATTTACATGCGTGTGCGCTCATATAATAAAGAAAAAAATATAAAGATTTCGAATATATACAAAACAAAGTATTAAAAAAGATTATTTTAAATGTATGTTTATATATTAGGTATACAAAAAAGTTCTGAGCTTTAGATTTGATACAACCGAAATAACAATTTAAATTTTATATATCTTCCCGCCTTTTTGTGGTTTTAAAGCGTTAACATTTGGCCTTCTAAA
>Ga0157364_1007721_pt1 | contig 11144 bp, 8 predicted proteins | sample AttsexASBM2_FD_111476 | JGI IMG/M metagenome (GOLD analysis project Ga0157364, IMG submission 111476) | Fungus gardens microbial communities from leaf cutter ant in Ribeirão Preto, State of São Paulo, Brazil - Atta sexdens ASBM2 | ecosystem: Host-associated > Fungi > Mycelium > Unclassified ...
ATTTCTTGGAAATAAGGTTTAGAAAAATAAGTAGATAGTCATATTTTTCATAATTTTAAATTAAATTTATTTTATTTTAAGAGAAATTTATTTTTCGTAATTACAAAAATTATATATAATATTAAAAATTAAAGATTGTGTAATAAATAATCTCTCTTGACATTTTTGTAAAATTAAAGTTGATTGTTAAAAAAATTGACAAAAAAATTTGTTGTATAAAAGAAGAATGCATTAATAAAATATTTATTAATAAAAATAAGATTCTATTGAAATTAATATTATGTATATTAATATTATGTATATTATTTAGATTAATGAATATAGATAAGGAATTCATTTTTCTTTTTAATCATAATAAAACATACAAATATTATTATAATATTATTATAATTGTAAAAATTGCAAAATGATTATCAAATTTTCATACCTAACAGTTAGAGATTGTATTGAAAAAAATAAAAACGCAATGAAATTTCTTTTAATTGCTTCAATCGATGCGTAATTTAAAATTAGAAAATATCACTTCAATAGAGATTTCGCTGATAATTAATTTGAAAACTGATATCTACTTCCTTCGATAAGATAAAGTCGCAATTTGCTTCTCTGACAAACGCTCACTAAACGTTATACCAGTTTATTAAATATTTTATCTTTCACTGAATAAAAATTTCTACAATTTTCAAAAATGTTTGTTGATATTTTGTCTACGCGCAAAAAAAAAATTTTATAATATCTCACGAGAAGAATATTATTCGAATTATTCTGTAATAATTTAATGATTTTATATTGCAAACGTGTTGATATTCATTTTTCTAACGTTTTTTTCTAACATATTATAAAAAGAACAAGTGTCAATATTGTTCAAAGAATTAAGACATTATTATGTGTCAGCAATTGTGCCAGTGTATTTAATGCAGAAAGAAATCATTGTGCAGAATTTGCGTTTGCAATATTTATGCATGATACGTAGACAGCAAGTATTCCCGACTACGAAAGGCCATCGATGACATATTTACAGTGCATTGAGCACACAACATTTAAATTTTAGATGACCAGACAGCATACCGTTGTACTCGCACGCGCTGTGTCGTACGCTTCGGGTCGGATAGCTGTAATTCGCTGGCTGTATCCCCTCCCCCCGCCTCTTTCTCACACACAACTATGTATACGTACACATATATATACGTACATGCGCGAACCATAACCCCTCGAATCGTCGTTTTTAAAGTTCGATCGAATCCGGAATGGGGTTAGATATTTGCCCACTCGGATATCTCGCACAGCTTCGCTGTTCGGCCGGATATATCCCCCATGGATTATTGGAAGTCTCCAACGAATGATTGGTTACATAAAATTTGATTCACCTCATCGCCTTTTTTCATCTCTCGTTCAATACCTCAATACGTCGCGAAAAGGAGTATATATTGCGAAACTTTTGGAAACATCGTATTGTATAGTTCGATAATCATACCTATATATTGGCACTTGATGTATATTACATATTCTATAACGATTCTTCTCAGAACCGAAATATAAAATATTATTAATACTCTCTCTCCCTCTCCTCCCTCCCCCTCCCCTCATCTTTCTCTCCTCCTCTCTCTCCCTCCCCTCTCCCCCTCTCTCTCTCTCTCTCTCTCTCTCTCTCTCATATATATAATACATGCAGGAGAGAGAAAAAAGTAATTTTATTTTCTTCATGTTTACATGTTTCCATAAACCCATAATTGTTGAATTAACAAAAATTTCACAAGCATGCATACACATATGCAACCCGTCATCACTGTGCGCAAGGACGTTGTGTAAGTCCGAGAACTGTAATTTGGAAACCATCTCGCATACCTATACGCCAGCTCATCTTTATCATTAGTCAAGACTCGCTTAACATGCAGGACAATCGTGACGAGGGACATTATCGTGCGGGAATAATCAGATACATTGGGATGGAAAGCGGAAATGGTATAAACTCATGGAAACTGAAGATGCCTAAGGGGAGAGGACAGCGGAAGGACGAGGGGAGAGGAGATTGGAGGTAATAGTTCAACGCAGCTGTATCAGGACAAACTGTTACGAGCAGGTGGACATATATGCATCTAAGCCACATCGTGAACGAAAAGAGGAGGAAAATGAAGTTGTTGCCTCCTACACGAGAATTCGCTTTGAAATTTCCACTGATCGGAACTATGCATTTGGAATTACCAATGCGTAAAGAAAATGTTTGATAGAAAACAATTTCTGGCGTAGGATTTTTTTTCCACAACAAAACTAAAAAAAGTTATGATAACGATTAAGAATCGTGTCATAAATTATCGTATTTATCAATGCATTTTATTCAATTATTTTTTACGATTGTATTAGTACAAACTATAGCCTGATCTTAAAATGTCTAATTACGAGGTAATCTTGAAATTGCTAGTTGGTTTTATTTAATAGCTTCGCTTATCAAAAATTAAAGCGGAAGCACTTTAGCAATTATCTGGAAGGATAGTTGGAAATGAATTTTTTAATTCAAATTCACCTCCTATACGATTTTAAATTTAATTTGCGAAAATTCTCATTACAGATTCTACTTGAGGTTTTATATATATATATATATATATATATATATATATATATATATAAAAACGGATCCGCCATTATTGCGTATTGCGAGATCTGCGATCTCGATTTTGATCGCGTTCGAAACACGATTGTCGGAATCACAGTCCTACCCTTTGCAGTGAGAAAAAAACAAGGGAAATTCGCAGAATATATATATTTCAATCTGGAACATCGACCGGCCAGCCAGAGATTTAATTAAAGATGCATTGCGCTTCGTTTCTAAAGTTGAATGAAGCTCAGCAGTGCCAACTTGGATCTTTCTCTCTCCTCCTCTCCCCCCCCCTCTCTCTCTCTCTTTCTCCTGCCCTTGATTACATTCTATCGCGCAAAGTATCTACATTTTATTTTTCTCACGGAGTATATATATCGCGTGGCTGCGATGTCAATTAAACTTTTTCTGCCTTTATGTTTGCCCTTCAAATATATCGCGATGAATCCGTACGCGGGGCACGAACTTCGTTTTTATCTCGCGAGGTTACGCTCTCTACTTTTTCGCGAATTAATTGCGATCGACTGACCAGCAGTTATTTCCGAGATTATATAGGAATGAACTTTCAAAAACGCGCGCGCACGCCCTTGTTGTGTATTGAGAAAATCTAGCCGTGCCGTTATCGTTCTCCTTTATCGTTGCCCATTCGATTGCTCCACGTGTTTTCGTTTCCACTTAGATTAATTAAACGCTCGGTATTAATTAAATGCTACTCGAATAAATATGCAGCAGCTGGAAATGGCCGCGCGATCGCATTGTTCGCGTAGCGTTTTTCACGCGAATGCACTTACGATTAATCCTAAAGGGCATGCAATCGCGCCGGACACATTGCCAGTTATGCATAATAATCGAACAATTTGCATGAATTTCTTTAACACTTCTGTACAACATTTCGCGCGGATTTTAATGACGAAAAATACCAGCAACTCCGCATCTCATTGACATAAAATATAATGTAATCTGCAGTGTCATCTACATACATATACCTATATATAGGTAATATACATCAATGAGAGCAAAAAGATGTAATAATGCTTCCTCATCAGTAATATGTAAATGTAAATTAAACAAATAACATATATTGTATTCGGATTTATTTCATATTCGATCGTTTTCATTTTCCCGTCATGAGAGAGCAATGTATATGCGAGCATCAACCTCGGGTGGGTCATGAACGTGCTGGCGCCGAGAGGCAAAGTTCGAGCATGTCGGTCGTTAGAATTGTTTCACGACTTCTTTACGATCCTACCAGGGGCCATTCTAATTTTTCACTGGCATACACGTCGCACAAACGTCTTTATCTGAACGTTACGTTTGTATATGTACACGTATTTATAGTCACGAGGAATACCCGGAAATGAGATCCCCGGGAATTTTCAACTCGATCCTTTCGTTATACTTTTAATTTGAATAACTGTTATTATTATCGGAAAAAAATTATAAGCAAACGTGTAAGTGTGCGCAAATAATAAAATATGGATCTTTAAAATAAAAATATCAATTGAAAATAATATGAATAATGTAATTCTGACAGTCATAAAAGAGTAAGATAAGAGGAATTAGAAAATAAAATCAATTAAAATTGAATGTTTCGTCTATTTCTTATTTGACCAATTATTTATATATTAATAAAATTAATTAATAGAGGTAAATAATTAATCTTTTAAAATAAATTAAAATAAAAGTAATAGAGCAGAAGTTTAGACGCGCCTAACATGAAATGTGAAGGTAATTTTTTGCTTCCTTGAACGTTTCATGGACGACAAATTCAAATACAATGCAACATGCGTGTAACGACATGTAAATATAATATTACATCACACATATGGTATCTGTACGTTCACAAACAAAACGCAATTATATCGATACATAGCTTTTGAAATATCTAATAGCTTCGAAAACATTATCGATTAAGAGAATTGCTGACTTTCGTTATACATTTGCTATCAAAGCATAGCCACATTCCGCCGCGAGTTTCATAAATTCGATCGAAGCTTCCCGTCATGTTCGTTCAATCGCTATATTAAAGCCAAAGGCATGTATTGTGCACTCAATCTTTGTATACGCGATCCATATTTACGACGCGTTATTAAACAGAAATAAAATTCCAATGTAGTGTTCCAAAATTCCAAAATTTCCTAACTACATTTTTGAAAGTAATTGTAATATTATTTATTATTATTTTGGAAATTCCTTACTTAAATATTATCTTGTTATATCTAATCCGACATTTCTCAAACTATGCTGAACGAATTCATAAGCACATAACAATATAAAAATACAAATATATAATTTGCTTTTAAATAATCACTACATATTTTACAACGGCAATAGCGAAATAAAAAAATTTATTAAAATTATATGTTACATTATATTAGCTATTCATTAAAATATTTATGTCTATAATACATTTACATTCTACACATTTACATTCTAAAATATATTTTTTATATTATTATTATCATATGATATGATCATTCACAAAATTAAAATTATATAATTCGCGTCCTTTTTCTATGAAAATTCTCACAGAAATGTTTCCCCATAAACTGTATCGCTGTCCCACAATTTCAGAAAAAAAGCATGAGAAATGTCGGTTTAATCGTCGCGTGCGTGCAAGTGATCGCGTGAAAGCACTCGAAGCAAATCTACCTTCGGACGACAAGCTCGAAAAGTCGTAGACTCCGAAAAAGAAAAATAGAGGAAGGGATCGTTGAAGCTCTTTACGGATGCATCTCTCTTGGATTTTTTTTTTTCTTTTACGCGGATTGCGTGAAGCGGATTTGTGTGACGTGGCTCTCCAACGCTGTCTGTCCATCTTGTTCAAGGATCACGTGGATCTCCATCTCCCGAGTTCGAGGGCGTCCCCTCGAAAGATTGACGTGGAAAATGATGGAATGTTAACCTATATTCTGTTCGCGAGTCACTTTTGACATTTAGACGATAACGCGTTACGTTGCGACCCACATAAACAGGTGCGCTTTGTACACTGCGACGTTATACAGGGACTTGAGAGCACAAAGGTTAAAATAACATAGACGTAGATTATGCTTTCGGAGCACACGTTGGCTATCGTCTTTCATAGATTCACTCGATCAATCGAAATAACCCTACATTATATCTATTATAAGTCGAGCAAGAATCGTGTCAATGCCCAGTAAAACATAAAGTAACAAGAATATGATACTTGTATCAAATTCCACATTCAACATTATAACTGTTATATAAAACACATTGTCGTTATGTCATTATTAATTGATGTTTTATCGTGTACTTTCGAAATTATAAAATTTATATAACGCGTGATCAGGAATTTAATAATTATTTGCGTGATAATTTTATCAAAAGAACCTTTAGTTAGAAAACATTACATACAATCAATAAATTGTGCTTTGAAATAATTTTTAGCAAGAATGATACTCAATTTGAAAAAAGTCAGAGTAAAATTGTAAAATAAATCACGTCATTTTTTTCTTTTTTTAAAGTTAGATTCTCACGATGAGAGACACGTTTTAAAGATATCAACTTCAAGCCGTAGCCAACTTCAAGTCAGAGCAGCTCCGACGTACGGTACAAGATGACATATGACGTCAATGGAAATCTCTCTGCTGCGGTCAATAAATTTGACAAATGTGAAAGAAAGCTTGTTAAAGGGGCGTCCCTTTAAATTATTTCTGACAGATGTATCTCGAGCGTGGGATGGGTTCCGAGTGATAGAAATAACAGAACGTGTGCGTTCTCAACCTACCGATGCGATGTCGCCGTGAAAATCACCGCTGGGAAGACATATCAAGCAAATTGCGACGTGATCCTATCTCTCGTTGCCGCGTTCATAATTCATTATCAATCACACACTGGGCACACTGGACACTTGTAGATCGCGCACAAAACGGACAGAACACTAACAACGCGATCGATGACCCGAATGAGTGGCGTTTCGAGTGACGGCGACGGCGACCGCGGACGGTTGACAGTTCGCGTCGTTGAGAATTGAGATACGTGAAAAACGCCAAACCAAGCCAACGTCACGACGCTCGTACAACGAGCGACCGGCTCCGACTAGTCCGACTGTCGTCAGTGTGGTAGGTACTAGGTAGGCCACCCGCTGTTATCAAAGCCGACAGGCAAGCTCGGCCTTCTCCGACCACCTTCGCTTATGCGTACGCGACACCACCACACCGCCATTACTAGTATTGCCACTGCCAACAGTGCCAACCGCCTCGCCAGACGCGCTCGCGCTCGCGTTCGTTCATTGTTAGCCCTTCGACCGACGCGCGTCGAATGTTTCCGAGTGCGACCGAGTTTTGACGAAGCAGCTACGGCGGGCGCGAACAACGAATTCAACGACTCAACGAATTTCTCTTCTGATAAACGGAAAGGATCGTATTCTCTCGATTTTCTTGATAGCGGGGAATTTCGGACTCGAATCGATTCGATTCAATGCGACAAGTATCGCCAGACGGAGTATCATCTACATCATTTTAAAATCAGAAATCGACATTTTTCACGATGCTCACCAACGTCATACAGAATGAATTTGAATTATAAATATGACTTCTATGTAGAAATATCCATCCTTCGATTTCAAATTCTATGCTAATTCAATGTAAAGAAAGGTACAAATTTTTTTTTTTCGTTTTGAGATCTTTTTTATTTTTACTTCTTCTTATATGTACTTTTTTCATTGAAATAGAAGATTAATAATAATGATGCTATATTAAAGAAAAATTGATATATTAAAATAAAGTCCTTCATCGTTATAAAATCGCTGTTAGTTGTGCTTCAATTATTTAAAAGTTAATTTAGAATTGTTGATTCAAGGATGAGTTAATTTTTAAATAATTCAAGCCTCTAAAACTGATAGCGTTTCACGTTATCGTAACAATATGAATAAGTATTTTATTAATTTTATTTCAATGTATCAATTTTTCTTTAAGTGTAGCGACATTATTATAATAATTTTCGGTTTCCATGAAGAAAAATACATAAGAAAATGTAGAAAACGATCTTTGAACGCGCAGGTCACGAAAAAAGTTGTCTCCTCCTTTGATCGTTAGTCTAATAAGACTTTTCAGATTCCAAATCCATAGTTTTAGTCGAAAAAGCGATAGAAATTCAAATTTTACTTTCTTTTAGAAATTTATGCACGTTATAATATTTTTAGTTTTTTTTTCTAACAAAGGAAATAATAAAGCCAATAAAAGCTAATATAGTTGATCGTGTGTAATCCAAATATTCACCTGTCTTTCTACAATGTATTGAGAAATTTTTTACACCCATCTCGATATTTGTTATTCACACACTGAGAATTTTTGGTCAAAATGTCTGTAATTTGTGATTAACACATATATATATATATATATATATATACAGGGCGTCTGGAAATAATCGCCAAATATTTCTATAATGAGCTATAATGAGCAGGTAGAGCGGACTAAACTGAGTCGAAAAGTTCTCTATCATTTTGTAAATTTCCCCAATAGTTAACGAGATATTAATCCTTAAAGATAGTCGAATATGCGCGCTCGCCCGATCTACTAAGGCCTGCGAAGTGTATATGCCTACTAATTGGCGCACAGTCCTTGGGAGTTGGGGATTGATTGGCAAGCGCCGCACACACCACCGCAAGCCTCCATAGCATCGGTAGGCATATATACTTCGCAGTAGTATACGGCCTTCCCTGTTTCGCGCACGACGCTCGCGACTGTATTACTTACTACACCGATTGTTATTTATTTCGTGCGGCCCCAGCCTTCTTTACGTTTCATCTTCGTGATTCAGCAGACAGTAAGTGATCTGGCAGAGTAGTGAGCATCCATAAGTGAGTATAAAAAGAGAAAATATTATGATTCGAAGACTAGAGTATTGCAGAGGGGACACCATTCTTGCCGGTGCGTGTACAAGGAAGACGGATCAAAGGAGACCGAATTGGTGGACCAAAAGAATTTTCCAAGTCGAAGCCGAAGCTTCGAAATCGCGAAACAACCCCATTTAAGCGTGCTTCGAGTAAGAAGCATAGAAGAAAATCGGAGGATCTGGTGATCACGCAGTTGTTGAGGTGAGGCAATAAGTATGACATTGGCTACATTGATTTACATCATTTGCTTAATCCGCGACTTATACAATAGGTGTCTTTGTTAGTCTGTAGGTTAAGGTCCGCGTATAGGTCGCGGACTAAACGCAAGGTGTAAACATAGCCATTATATTAGGTATGGGAAAAAGTTGGTGGCGTTTTTCCCGTTAGATGGCATTAAAAAAACGCCACGAACTTTTTTTCTCACACCTAATATTAGGTGTAGTAAAAAGAAATCCATTATTTTTGCATAAAATTGAATGGAAAAATAATGAATTTCTTTTACTACACCTAATATTTATTCTTTTTTTTATATTTTTCTCGCCTGTATTTTGTACGAAAAATTCCCCGCGTGAAAATTTACCGTGGATCCTCTTAAGCTCGATTTACGTAAGACGCAGAATGCAGTTCACAGATCGCAAAATTAGAAACTTAACATATTTTAATTATAATAGAATATAGGCGCAGAACATAGGACGCAGGAAGTTGGGTGAACTTTCGCGTCTACATCCTATGTATTGCGATTTATTACAGTCTGAAGTATGTTTCATCTGTGATCTGCGTTTTGCGTTTTATATTATATAAATCAAGTTTTAGCGAATTTTTCCGTTATTGGTCAGAAGGCATAGTTCGGCGAAAACGGTTTTATTTGAGATTCGCAAGTAGTTTTTGATTTTTTTACACTCTGTTCTATTAAAAGAAGAGTTGCAACCAATTGAATATAGATATAATCTATTTCGTTCTGATATTTTGTCGCAAGTTGAAATTTAATCTTCGTTTTATTTTAGATTCAGACTTAAAAAATTACTCATCGCTTCTTTGAAAGAATGACTGCGATTAGATGTGATGATGCATTGCTATGCCAACATCATTTTTTTCAGTAGGGACAAAAGAAGACTGTACATTTATATGACACTAAATGCATCGCATCGTTTGCTGAGTAAACAATCTGAAAAACTTTCCAAAAATTTTGATAGCTTCAAAAATATTTCACGTTATTTATATAATTTTTAAATATGAAACATAAAATTAATATCCATGTTTTATTAATGAAATCATTGTTATAATTAATCATTTTAAAATGATTAATTTAATTTAATTAAATTTTTAATTTAATTTAATTAATTTAATTAATTTAATTTAAAACATTAAAATTTTAATAAAAATAAAATAAAAATTCAATTGCTTTCAATTTCAGAAAACCTCATCCAATGATAGATAATAATGATTCAGTGACTTCCTTTGTTTCTGAAAGAAACAATGATAAAGATCTTACTTCGGACAGAAAAAGTTTGAGAAAAGCACAAGATGACCAACAAATAAATGAGACTACAGAGAAGGTACTCATCTTGTCTACATATAAAAGTCAAATATAAAGTTTGTTTTAAAAATTTTTACATAAAATCTTGTGATTTTTTTCATAGATTTTAATGCTTAATTTTAATATTATATTTCAGTTAAATTAGAAAAGTTGAGTAAGGATTTCGAGACAAAACTTGAAAGTGTGAAGAGAAGTATATTCTATGATTTTAATAAAAAAATTAACGAATTGAAAATGATGAAGGCTACATGAACCCGAATTGGCGAAACTTTAAAACAGAGAGAGATTTTTATCTCACCACTTTACCAATGACGACATTAGAAAATTTTTAGCATTTTTGAAAAACAAATGAAATTAATGATATGTCCGTAGCATTAGTACGTATAATCACAACATTTATTTGCATTCTACAGTTTTTAGAATTCATTTTGTTTTTAAAATTGATCTTCACGTAATTTTATTAAATATTTTTTTTATTTGAAAACATTTCTCTTCTTATAACTTAATAAAATTCGATTTAACGTTATTCAAATTTATTTTTATCTAATATAACTTAATTACTTTCTTCTCCATTTATGGTTAAATTTACTACTTAATTTTGCTACAATCTTCTCTAGAATGTTCTTTAGTTGTATAAATATCGAATAAATATTTAAAAATTATTGATAAAATAAAAAACTAGTCAACAACAATTGAACATTATTTACATTATTTATTCGATTCTTTTTAGGTTATGTAATTTCTAGCTACACTATAAAAGCTACTTATTTTAAATAAAATTGTTGGTTGAGCTAACTATTATATATGATATGTATAGGAAATTTTAGTTGAAATAATAGGAAAGTTTAGTAAATCTGTATTTAGTTTTAACCGATGTGAATCTGGCGCTCAACTTTAAAAAAATTAATACTGCAAAAATTAATACTGCAAGCCGTTTGTATTTCGTTTGTACTTGTTTGTACCGATCATTATTGCGTTTATACCTCAAACAGTTAAACAAAAAATGAAAAATAAAAAATGGCCAGCGCGCAACTTTAAGATTTTTTAATTTCATTTATGTCATTCGAAAGAGAATGATTTGTATCCGTTTGTACCCTTCTTACTTTCGTTTGTACCTCAAAGGGTTCGGAGATACAGCGCGTTTCAGTTTTTGCGCAATC
>Ga0157364_1007723_pt1 | contig 11143 bp, 5 predicted proteins | sample AttsexASBM2_FD_111476 | JGI IMG/M metagenome (GOLD analysis project Ga0157364, IMG submission 111476) | Fungus gardens microbial communities from leaf cutter ant in Ribeirão Preto, State of São Paulo, Brazil - Atta sexdens ASBM2 | ecosystem: Host-associated > Fungi > Mycelium > Unclassified ...
CTCCATCTGCCTATTCAGTTCATGCGGCACCCATTTTCCGATCTTTTGAACCTTCCCCATGGCATGTAGCCGCATGGAAATGGCTGCTTGAAAAACACCCAATTGCTCGGCAAACATTTTTTGCGATTGGGTATCATCCTCGTCCAAAAGAGCCATGCAATTGACAGTCCTCAACCTTTCTGGGCCGATTTTCACGCTTCTTGTCACTCAGGTCAAAATTGTCGTCATTGAACCGGCGAAACCAATCTCTGCACGTTTCCAATAAAGCATTGTCGCCATAGGCCTCCATAAACATTCGATGCGATTCGGCAGCCGATTTCTTCAAATTGAAACAGAAAAGCAAAGCTTCCCGCATATGCTTTTTTTTTTTAGCAAAAAACATGATTACGAAAGAAAAAATGTATGTTGTTGTATGAAATTGCTGATGATGTGCACTGATTAATGTTGACAGATGTCAAACACATAAAAAAAAGTGTATTGTGCCCAGGGTAGCTTTGTACTCTCATTAATGCCATCTATGAGCAAACAGCGGATTTAAGCTGATACACTTAGTATAATTTTTAACTTTCGCTTATTTTTCAGATGATATATTTTGTATAATATTATATATTAAATTAATACACATCTTTTTGATATATATAATTTTAAGAAACATACCATCTATTTTATTTTTTATGAATAAATTTATTATCCAACAAGAAATGATCATCAATTAAACATCTAATCGATGTCAAATTGAATTGAAATCATCATATTTATATCAATTCGACATCAATTCGATAACTCAGTTCTCGCTGGATAATATTTTACTTTTTAAAAAAATAAAGTTTTTTTAAAAAATATTTTCTCTGTACGAATACTTTTTGTATTCAATTCACTGTATATATATATATATATATATATATATATATATATGATTTTTATGTTGATTTCGTTGTAAAGAATTTCTTAGAGTGAGATTGATATGCATACAGATAATGCATAATAATGAATATTACACTGCATTGCACGGTGCTATATTGCGCCGCTTATATAAATCGCATTAAAAGTAAGAAACTCATAAACGTCGAACTTGGCCATTATGCAACATACACACACACACACACACACACACACACACACACACACACGCACATACATACACGTACACCCACGGCGGAAGAAGCACGCGCGAGAGAGGCTGGAAACGGGGCGGTGCCACGAGATTATAATACCGAACGAGTTTAACGCGCAGAAATTTAATTTTGCGACATGCTCGTAACTTCCACCGGTGCAAACTGCAATTTGCGTTTCTGCGCGCGCGCTGAGCCACCGCGATTGCAATCAAACTGAAAAACGAAGTTGACCTTTGCGAGCCGCGTAATCCAAAACCGCGCACGGCTTTAACGCAATGCAATTCGTGTGATGCAGCCGAAGTTACATGTGCGCGGAGCAATCCGCGGGTGAAATTTCTCTGCTTGTTACGCCGAGTCTCGCTTTTTTCTCGATTCCCTCGCGTTGAAACGCCAGGCGCGGATTAATTCAGTAATTCCATGATGAACATTAGCTTGAACCGCAATAAAGTTTGCTTACTTTGGATTCTCTGTCGAATGTACGAATCTACGTGATTCGCTCGTAGGCGAGATATTAATTACAGCGCGACATATGCAAATTGTTTCGTTTAAATCATAACATATGTCCACTATCACCTGCACGTTGTGCGAATTTTACGCATGTGACGATTATCCTCTCCGTTAAATTTCTCTTACGTTCTATTTTTGACGGCTTTAATTAATGCAAATTATATAATAATCCCATTTATCCATTGGAATAAAATTGGCCCTGTGACAGTAGTTAAATTAGCCGAATGTAACCGTCGTGTTTGACTCACAAATTTAATCGCGCGCGTTTAATCGTGAATACGATTAAATCACCGTGGCAGTTATAACGCGGACGTTAGAGCACGCAGAAGCACGTCTCTGCGAAAGTTATGTCGACGATTTTTCAGAACGAGTTACCGCCACCGCCACTGGCATTGCGATGCTTGAATATTCATGAAAAGCGAACAAGCCACCGCGTGCACACTCGCTTATCATATGAATAGCAGTGCGTGTCGCGATCAAGACGCACAGTTGTTCGAGATGCGTTCGCAGAAAAAGTCATCAGTTTTTCATTAATAATTACACACGGCAAAATATAATTATAAGTACGGGGAAGTCAGAGTACGCGTTTTCGTATTTATGAAGAGTTATCATAACATATCGTGCGCGAAACTGGAATGTAGATGAAAGACGGAAAGTAAAGATACCTTTCGCGTCTTGCAAACTTTGATTGCGAACATCTTCATGCGCGCTGTAAGCAGGTAAGCATGTGCCAGTGAAATAAACCGAGCAATTTAATAGTATGTAGATATATAGACGAAAGTGGAAGATATATCAGCTCTTTTCTGTAGCAGAAATAATTGGCAGAATTTGATTTACGAGCGTATTTGTATTTCAATGAAATATTTATTATCTTTTTATAATAATTGCTGGACACATTTCGTTAATAAATTATCGTCGATTAATATTATTGATCAGAGGTTGACACAAACTGGTAAAGTCCATATTTTATTTATGCTAGGTACATTTAACATATGCAATTGATTAAAATCAGAGAAATGTTGAAGAAAATAAAGAGAAATATTAAATATGCGATGCAAATATGCTTTCAGCAATTAATCATTTATTTTATCTCATTACTTTGCATATCGCCAAGTATAATACCCATACAAATAAGTTTAAAACGTAGGATATAAAATGTCAAACATGTATTTGTGACAACGTAATACAGTTGTCATGTAGATCCTAGCACAAATAAAATATTCATTGGACGTAATTGGTTAATTAGAATAATGAAATATTGTCAGATGCTTCTCTGCTTCATCTCTACTCCAAAGTTTAATGGAGAAATCGTACGTCATTCTCATGCGAGCGAGAAAAAGCAGTCGCAGTGGCGTATGCTCACATTTATTTCAATATTACGTTATTCTTCATTAATTCTCTAATATATTATCTTGCGCGATGCAAGTCGGAAAATGTATCGCACGTACTTCGCGAACTTTAAAATTATTACTGACTTTGCATATTCGTGCGAAACGGTACGTAGATATTATTTAAATTATATTTTTATCAAATTTTTATAAAAAATTACACAGTATTAATTTGATGAAACAGAAATTAGAAAATTTCCATATTACTTCTACTATTCGCAGACGGCAACGATCGACGATACATTTGATCCGATGATTGACGCTCATAAAAATATAGGTTATATGTTCATGAAACCCAGGATCAAAGGAACTGCAATATGCGAATTGTTTGAAAAATCGACTGTCAGTATAATCGCGCGGACGAGCTCGTAAGCACGCATGGAAATTGCACATGCTGAAGTCTTTGAAGTACCTATAGCTGGGCTGATTTATCGGTTGGCTATCACGTCGTTTTATTCTCGAGTGAGGCAAATAGCGAAAAATTGTGACGACGAAAGCGCACGAGATGCGTAAAACGCACGAGTTAGATAGCGAATATCACTTTATCCTTACGTTAATAAATCCATTGTACGCGTCGTCGAGCACGATGAGAGTAATAATAATGGATTTATCAGTTGCGATCATTTTTATATTTGGCGTAAAATAATCAGATTCAGATATGACAGAAATAATACAATTGATTTCGCCGTTTTTTAGATGTTCGATTATAAAGTACTCAAATTGCTGCGAGTTTTTTTATCATGCTCTCATAATTTTTTTTGAAAAGACAACCTTTTTTAATAGACTCGTTTTGCAAAAATATTTTTTTTTTTTTGCATAGCGCTTTTATATTGGCGCTTGATTAAATACTCATAATCAAATAGAGCGTACAATTCTCGAGAATTTATATAATAATTTTTGGAAGCTGCACAAGTCGAGTCACGGCGCAAAAATTTATACGAGCCCGATGAGCCAATGGCGAAATAATGTGAGGAAATTTTTCCCGACGAAAAAAAAAGAGATAGAAAGCGAGAGAAAGAAAGAGAGAAATTCTTATAGACACGCAATGCCGAAGTCTTCATTGAATAGTAAAACGACACAAACAACTTTGGCGAACGATAAAAATATGCCGAATAAAATTTTGCGTTTGTAATTCTTAGTGCGCGTTCGGCGAGAAACTGGTTCTAACCTATTATAGATTCATGACGCAATCAAGGTTGGACAAACAAGAGGAGTGCACCCTGTTTGTAGTCTTACCCGGTACAATGGAGGAGCAATTGTCGGCTTATCCAATAATGAAGGCTTCAATATTGCGCTTTTGAAAGGTCTATTGATTATTTATAGGTGATAGAAGGTCGATCATTAATCATTACGTTATGATTAAGTTATCATCCGATTTTCTCACTGTCATTTCTCTTGTCATTTTATAATAAAAGAAATTCTTCAAATTTTTTTATTCTCTATCAGTTAAATATTGATGAAGGTTTCGCCATTTTTTATCGATGCGCGCGCTTAATTGGATTCTGTCAACGTCGATTAAGAATATTTAACGTCAAAAAGAGGCACATAAAATATAGTCATGAGCGATCAATTATGAGAATCGGTATCGTTATTCTACCGCATTGCATGAAATTCTCGAGGATCGTTTGATATCTTTCAAAGGATATCTCGAGGAAGAGAAATAGAAATAGATGATCGTTCTTGAGCTCACAATGGTTGGAGCGAGACTGTTTTGTTCCGTTTGAATAAATCGTCTGGTGTTTATCTAAAACTGGGCTGCAACATTTTTCCCGAAATACTTTGGTAAATATAAGATCTCACTGAATAATAAATTTTGTTCCCGAACTATGTTTGTCTACGGACCTATAATTCATGAGTCGCCAGTCGCGTCACTGTGCGGTTTCATCTCGTAATATAAAGAGAAATGAATACGTTATACGTCACATTCACGAGATCAAAAGGCGTATCAACGAACAACATTCGTGAGATAGACAGATTCATATCTATTTTGTTCAAAAATATTTTGTCTAAAAACTTAATTACTGCACTTATCGTAATAATTTAATTAGCTACAGCAAGAAAACATGTAATAAATTTTATTATATTGTTTTATTATATTAACATAATATTATAGTTTTCACATAATAAATTCTGTTTCTCATATATGTTCCTGAAAGTTTAGCCGGAAACTAGGAATTGGAGAGAGAGAGAGAGAGAGAGAGAGAGAGAGAGAGAGAGAGAGGAGTACAATAATTCTATCCTTCAAAATTTTATTTTTTACATGGAACAGATATAAGAAAGAAGCATAAGAAAGAGAAGAAATTTGCCTGCTACGCATTTGAGCTAATTACGATTGATGCAACATATTCTGAATTACAAGAGCAAATACGAACCCAGACGCGCATTCCTCATTGTGCCACTCTGATGCGATCACGATACATCGCGTCGCGACGCCGCAATGGATCCAAAGCGGATGACGCTCATCGTCAGTCGGCTATTCGTTTTTGTGCACTTCTGCTTCCGGAAAAAGCCACCGCACGGCTGACATTGCTGGTCTGGTACGATAAATTACCGCGGGGACAACGAACGCGAGCATTCTCCGTGAATTTTCCTTATCACAACGCACGTGACCGAGTTTGCTCGTAACATCAGTATATCTTAAAAATCCGGTCTTCTAAAAGAAAGAAAGAGAGAGAGAGAGAACGGAAATTCACACACTCGCAATACTTCTCGTCTAGAAACTTCACTTAGTATCAGAAAGTATTGATGCTTCTTCACTAACAATTGGATTTTTAACAGTGATATTTTAGCTTCGCTAGCTACTGAGTGTCATTATTAATCTAATAAAGTCGGCCATCCATTAATAACAATTAATAAAATGTTTATTTATATCGTACATTTATAAATGTTAATTTAATCAAATTATGTGTCACTTGCACATTAAAAGCAATTAAAGGACACTCTGTCAATATGATAAAAATAATAGCCTCTATATTTGTATATATTTTTGGCCTATTAATCTGTTTACGTTTTAAAAACACATTTTTGACAAATTTATTGACACATTTATTGAAATGTTATGAAACGAAAATTTTTAGTACATTGTAATTGTAATTTCAGTATAACAAATATTTTCTGAATCGAAATTGAAACGAGATAGATTAAAGAAAATAAAATATGAAAGCAGAAATGCTTAATATTTTCTTTATTTCTTCGTCAAAATTGTATGCGTTCGAAGTTTATTTTATCGTTTATATATAGTATATAAATATTGCATATATGCACACATTCAGCTATAGAAATAATCGATTGGTTGTAACATTGGTTATGCTCTATAATTTACTGATACCATGTGCAAATTCACTTAGCCTCCCGGCTATTTCGTTTGTGTCAAATTTTTGTGCCAAACACTTTCGCGTTATATCAACCATTTTTTTCTTTTTTTTATCAGTAATTTAATATTTCATAATTTGATCCTAGCTACCACGATTTAATATATCGCATAGATATTTTTAACGTATAACCGCACCACGTACGATCAATTACCGATCGTATTGCCGGATGAATTTATTAGGGTCGTTTATTAGGAGAAATTACGCGGTCGCGTTACGGTAAATGAATTAAAACGCTTCTATCCACGGGCGAAAGTACAACGCACGAAATTATCTTATCTGGATCAACCAGGCTATGTGAGTAATAAGTAATTATTATCAGCCGTGATTTTCGATGAGCAAATTTTCCGCAATTTTTCACGACAGTTTTTTTGAACGAGACTACGCTCTATGATTTATTCAAGAAAACGAGCTATTGTTGTGGCACGAAAGCACTATTTAAATAGCGAGATCGATGTTGCGGATCAGAGACAAGCATCACGTGTCGCTTTCCGTAATGTTTTTAACGATTTTTCCAACGCCGTTTGCGGCATTTATTCGCGCGGCATAAATAACGGATATAATAGCTGGCAATAACGTCGGTCGAGCGGCGTGCTAAAGGATAATTTACGATAAAAATGCGATCGCCGATATCATCGTGAATATCGATTTTATAATGCAGAATGAGCCGAGCTATGGATGAATAGAATCCTTCGATATATAATAGAATACATGGGCAAATGAAAAAGACTGCTTATTAAGAATTTATCCTTTTTAGCTGCCTCTCAGTTCAATATATCTAATAATGAATATTGAAAAGATTCGCGAGAGATTTTTAGTCGTCAAATCGCCAACGATTCTCTATCAGGAAAAAAATGAATCATATTTAATCCATTAAACAATTTATTAAATGAATATTAAATGAAAAGATCCATAATAGTAAAATAATACAGAGGAAAAAAATAGGGTTTCTTTATGGAATCGTGGAAATGGAATAATCTCGATATCTTTAAAGTTCGCAAAGTAAGCAACTTGATTTTATTATCATTCCTTGTTATAGTCAAGAAAATCCAAATGAAATATAAAAGAAAAATGCAAATATTTTATTGTATTTTATTTTAAGTTGCCGTTCGATTGGCATTGTAGTTCCATTTTTTGTGGCATTCCTGAAAGATTCGAGCAATCATAACGCTCTATGCAAAAAAAAAAAGTTGCAAGCACACGCTTGATTTTAATTGCATACGTTAGCCACCTCTATCGCGATATTTTTGCCGGTCAGCAATTACGGCGACCGCGGTGAGGAAAAATTACCGACAAGAATGGGAAAACGACGGCCATGGCGGAAATGAGGCGGAGGTGGAGAGGCGCGGATAATGACTCGGCTGTGCGCTTTTCCGCGATATCTGTGCGCGGTCGGAGGTGCCCTACGTGTACTGTACCATTCTAAATTATTGCTGGCGATTTGTTTGCCTTCCGGACTCGCCCGCGAGAGAATCCCGTGCGGATTAATCGATCGAAGTGTCGCGGATCAACGATTAATTATAGACGATAAACCGAAGAGATGTAGAGGGTCATTTGAAAATTTGGGTCGTATCCCGAGAGCAAACCGATTAGTGAAAAAGCCCATTTGGCGCGATCGATTCAGTCAGTTTATTTGAAATATAGAGTCTTGGCGAACACGCTCTCAGTCTGGCGATGACGTGGCAGAAGAATTCATCGATTGATTTGTTTGCAGGCCTGCGACTGTCTGGGAGTCAGCAAGGAGTGCGACTATTTCGGACTGAAGTATCAAAATGCGAAGGGCGAGGAACTCTGGTTGAATCTGAGGAACCCCATAGAGCGGCAGACCGGCGGTGGTGTAGCGCCTCTAAGATTCGCTCTGAGGGTTAAGTTTTGGGTACCGCCTCACCTGTTGCTGCAGGAAGCCACCAGGTAAGGAAAATTAATCGACACGAACCGTACTATTGTTTGTTCGAATATTTGTCGCGACCGAATAGATCGAAACGTTTTAAATTCTTCCAGAATAATTCTAATAGTAAATATATCTTTAGCAACTTGGATATGTAAACAGTTATAATTGGACTGTACAAAATTTGAAATATTAATTTATCTCTGGTACGTAAACATCGTTAAAAATTTCCCCTTGAATTCAGGTTCGTTCAACCCACTAAAATCACCCATGTTACTATAATATTTTGGCTTTGTTTCAATAGGATATCACCGGCAATTCTAATGTTTAATTAAAATGCTTTCATCTTCCATATACCTTCATATGATTGTTTAACGCAGTAATTTAGTAAAGCTTCTATTTTGCGTTTATAGTTCGTTTGTGAACGAAGATTTGAAGGGGATCTACATGTAATCTCGTAAACTCCCAAAGAGCTTGCAATGTTCGTCGTTCCTTAGCAGTCGAGAGATTTAGGTGGACGAATAGTTTACACGCTCGACAGACAACTGATCCTCCGATTGATTGGTCGCTGTCGATGTGATTTCAAGCAGAAGCTTATTTCCGGGATTATCGTGCGACATTGTCTAGAGTTAAATTAGACGTCGATGATGCCTAATGGGCCTCATGATAATCTCACAATAAGACTAAAATACTCTTAATCCTAGAAGAGCTTTTAATCCAAGTGTCCCATCATCTTTCTTTTTCTGAAATAAATTTCCAGTATCGGTAACTGAAAGTAGTTAGACCAATCCCTCTTTGCTACCATCGCCGCTTTAATTGCAGGACATTTGCATTGTCTTCGATATCACCAACCAAACCCCTTTGTGTCTCTTATCGATCCTCGAACGTTTAATACGGAAAACTAGTTTTAAAATTCAGTTCAAGTTTCACTTCGTAATGTCTATTGCACGATCGCGAATTCCGTTAATGCAATACGAATTCAAATAGGTACGATATTGCTTTCTGTGTACGTAGTTTGTAATAATATATGTAATAAATCCCACGAGGATATAAAACTGTTCGATTGTACTTTTTAAATCAACATCCGACATCGTAAACTGCGGAATGAGAAACTGCCTCCGGGAAATATACGTCGCGAATGTTCGGCTGGAAAGCAGAAACTCGTTTTGTTTGAAGTTCTGATTGGCTCGTTACTGCGGCGCGACGCCGCATATTCAAAGCGAGACTCGCCGCGAACTCTCCGTGGCAGTTGCGAATTGCGTCCGCTGTAATCCGATGCGCAATGCACTCGTGCGAACGCAACAGCGAAAGGACGATACGGAGCTTTCGTCCGAATTGAAAATTGTTTCTGCTGTAAAAAAGCTCTCCCTTTTTCGGAGGAAGAGAAAAAGAATAATGATGAAAGAAAGGAAGAGAGGGAGAGAGAAAACGTGCCAAGAGATGGAAAACAGATACGAAGAGAAAGAAAAGGAACGCGCGAACATTCGTGCAATCAGTCGGATTCCTTGAGCGCGATCTGCGCGATCCATCGATCCTCCAGCGAGCACGTACGAAATTGCATGCTGGCGTCGCCGTGAAAGTACTGATTGCATATCCGCCGATATCGTCTTGTCGAATATGTGTTTTCGTTACAGGAGTACGAGATCGACATTGCACCGGTGCGCTTCTCCGCATGAGACACACGGTAAATAATGTTATGCACGGTGCCGTGCGATTTATTTTGCATTATTCGCGGCATTTCTATCGGCGCCACCCCGATACGTGACATTTCGCGACTGTGCCTCAATACAATTGCTGCGTCACGAAATTGAATTGCTTCGGTGGAGAACAGGGAATATTTGGGGAGCTTTCGCGGAGTTTTCTCATCGTAGATTTACATTGAACGGATCACGTTCGAGAGGTGAAAAATTTAATGAAAAAATAGTTTGTGAACAGATAGACTTTAATTGCAATTTCCATGAATCCTCTAGACTCATTTATTTATATTAAAATGGGGTGCTCTTCGTTTGACGATACAAGTCAATACAAATGACTTTCTATCTTTGTTCTCATTGAACACCAAGAAAGATAGAATGGTGTTTGTCGACTTGTGTCACTGAATTGAGAGTATCCCTGAATAATTAGCCAGAGAAGCGGACCGGTGTTACGTATTCTGATTGGTCATCGCAAATGACCAATCATGAAATTGATTGATCGATATACATGACTGCTAAATGAACAATTTTACATTGACTCTGCTGAAGCTGTTAGGGACTTCGCGCAATCAAAGGAATAGAGAATAGGAATAACAGATTTCAAACATTGAAGTAGAACCAACTATGAATATCGATTTAAGACTCTAATTTATGTGTATTGAGAAGTAGTTATATAGATATTCAAATTTCGCATTTTGGTAGATTCTTTCCTTTTGACGTTTAAGCTTCGGAAAGTAACGACGTGCTCTTTATCATTCTTCAGAGTTTTTTGCGATTTTTCCTCAAAGTTTTTGCGATTTTCAAAGCAAAAAAATTCTCGACAATCCGGCAACGATCGCTCGCTCTTATGTCGAAAGTTTTTAGCGAATCGACACAAGATTAAATGTAGTCTGGGTTGGTCGTATTCGTAATTAGTAGCGGTCTGCAGATTTCAACGGATCAAAACATAATTTCAATTTAATCATGGTCGCTCGAATTACCCCGCGTGGGGCTAAATACGTGAAGAGTAATGCATCCGGCATGCAAATTAATTCGTCATTGGTAACGCGACGCTGCTGTTGTAATTACGTCAGCTGACGCGACGAACTCCCTCGTCCAATATGTAATTCGTTAAATTTACAACGAATCCTTCTTCCTCTACGTGTAATGTAAAAAAAACGTGATGGTTATGTCTGAACAA
>Ga0157364_1007724_pt1 | contig 11143 bp, 5 predicted proteins | sample AttsexASBM2_FD_111476 | JGI IMG/M metagenome (GOLD analysis project Ga0157364, IMG submission 111476) | Fungus gardens microbial communities from leaf cutter ant in Ribeirão Preto, State of São Paulo, Brazil - Atta sexdens ASBM2 | ecosystem: Host-associated > Fungi > Mycelium > Unclassified ...
GTGTATGTATATATATATATGTCATACACACACTAGTACGTGCAGTACGATACTAGTGTGCGCATCTTATGTTCCATCACGCTCCTATTATATCTCCTACTCACTTCAACGATGCACTAAACATGGCGGTTTTCGGTGAATCCGCTCCATTCTTTCTTGATTCTCTCTGACTATCCCGTATTTTTTCCTTTTCTACTGTCTAACATTTCCAGGAAGCCCTTATGCTTTGCCTGCTATATATATATATATATATATATTATATAAAATATCTTTGATTGAAACAAAGTCCACCAAAAAATGGTGAAAAAATGTTAAGCTCTGATTGGTTGCAGCTAAATATGCGCAGAAACACACACTCGTATTCATAGTCAGGCCTTATATTTAAGGTTTCCTTAAATTAATCTATAGATACTCTACGAATTCGTTGGCTGCTGAGCATCTAAAGATAAATTTAAGGAAGCCTTAAGTACAAGGACTGACTATGAATACGGACACATGTCTACTTGCATCATGGGCTTTAAGATGATTTATATGAGCAATTGTTTTTTCGTTGGAATGGAATTAAAATTATAGTAATATGACATGTGTAATATATGATACATAAATAAAATTTTCAAATATACAAGTAAAAAAATGCCATTAAAAAAGGAGCGTAGAACTGCTAAAAATGAAAAAAAAACGTTAGAGGCAAAGAGCACCATAACATGTCACTTTATCAGTACGCATTCATCACATCTAATTTAAATAAAGATATTATATGGAGGTGAAAACAAACATATATAACAAACTTTATATAATATTCCAATAAAATACTAAATCTCATGATAAAAATAATGTAAACATTATTATAACACTACATAAATAATTTAGTAGTATGTGTCATAGTCATTATTGCTTTTTGATGTATTTACATTCAAAAACCATTTTATAAAAATTATTAATACATAATTTATTATGTATTTTACAGCTCCAGGGCCTAAATATCGTCTTAAGACACTTGTCGGTCACAAAGATCATTGTATTTCAAGATATCGAAATCCAGCATATACGTTTGGAGGTCGTCGTGTCATCTTCGAAGTGGCAAAAAGTCCAGGACCGAAGTACATGATCAAAGAACATAGACCCAAGGGATTTACCTTTGGACATACCTTAAAACGTCGTGGTAAAAAAATTTGATCATTTAAATCAAATCATATTCTGATTGTATAAAATATTGTTATAATATCCGAGGTAACTTTTTTTTTTAGAATTTTTATACAATTTTTTTAGAATTTTTTTGTAAACTTCTGAATTTTTCAAAATTTATGAATAACTTTGTAAGTTTTTAGAAAATTTTTTAGATTTTTTTAAATACAAATTGGAATACATTTCTAAAGTATTAATAAAGTTTATATCCTTTCTGGAATTCTTTATATATGGGTGAATTCTGAAATATTTTACAATTTAAAAATTTCTCAATTTTACATATAATTTCACTATTTCATAGTTTCTGATAAAATCTTATAAAGGATCCCGCACAAAATATACGGAAAATGGGTTCTGACTAATTTGACTGAATTTGTAATATGTTGTAGCTCTGATCATCCTGAAAAAAATCTCCATGGACACAAATCTGTTTTGACAGAATTTGATGTACAAAAACTGTTCATTATTTTACTTTGTGCCCATGGGGACTTTTGATCAGAACTACACATATTACAAATTCAGCCAAATTAGCTGGGACCCATTTTCCATATATTTTGTACAGGATCCTTTATAAGATTTTATTAGAAACTATGAAATGGTGAAATTATATATAAAATTATAAATAAGAAATTTAAAAATTGTAAAATATTTCAGAATTCACACATATACATATAAAGAATTCCAGAAAGGATATAAACTTTATTAGCACTTTAGAAATGTGTTTCATGTAGTTCTTTGAAAAAGTTTCCGGTATTTCTTTAGAAATTATAGAATGAAAAATTTTAGAATATTTCAAAATATACAGGGTGTTTTAGGATTTAATAGATAAACTGCAAGAGCATATTCTACATATAAGTGGGAATAAGAAAAAATCTTATATGAAATTTAGCTAGAAATGCTTTATTACAAACTTACAAACAAATATTGAAGTGTAAAACAGAAAACAATGGATTTTCCATTGTGCAAAATATTAATAGAATTAATATTAGATATGGGAAAAAATTCATGGCGTTTTTTTAATGTCATCTAACGGAAAAACGCCACGAACTTTTTCCCACATCTAATAATAACGCATTTCGAAATGTCATCCTTGTGCAGCAATAGCTTGACATCGATATAATATGGAACTTATTACAGTATGAATTTCCTAAAAATTTTGTTGCTTCTTGGTAACTAAATTATTAATTCATTGCATTCTCATACAGCACAGAAAGATTGCAGAAACATTGCAGAATGATTTCACTGAAACATTGCAATATTGCATGGTGGTTGCGAAACATTGCTGAATCATTGTTGCAAAATTCCAACAATGTTAAGATGTCTGCTTTTCGTTATATTGCAACAAAAATTCCAGCAATATTGCAATGTAATGTATTTAGATAAATTTTTTACGAAGACTCTAAAATGAAAACTATTTCTATATCTCACTAAATTTTTCTACAAATTACATTCTAGTGATATGTACTTTCCAAAAGCAATTTTTTATGATAATATCATAAAATATTCCAATAAATATATAGTATTAATTCTGAAGGATAAATTTATTCTTAAGGATAAAGCATGTATGTATGTGCCCTGAACAACTACAAATATTATTCATATTAATATAATAATACAGTCGCTTGATAAGTTTATCATGGATTAAGTTAAGCGTAATGATTCTTTTTAATTCGAAACCATTCCGAGTCAATTGAAATCGATTAAAAAATGACGGTATGAAATTTATCAATAAAGTTCGAGCGCTAGTTTATTCTTGCGTTCAGGTATAAATACATCATCACATAATATTTCGATAAATCGTTTTCAGCAGCTTAATTGCTTAAAATCTTATTCGATAATGATGCATTGTATTCAACCTTATACAATCTTTTGATTTCAAATATAAAATAAATATTTAAAATAAATATATATTAAAATATAACTTAGCTAATGAAATGAAATAATATCATTCAAATAATAAATCAATAATAAAACAATAAATTTTTAATTTAAATATAAAATATAAAATATAAAAATAAATTATATTAATTATTATATCATAAAAACTGTTAAACTAAAAGACTGTACTACATAAATATTGTAAAAACTTATATTTTTATATTATTATTATTGTAACAATTAAAGAATTACAGTTTTGTAATATTTGTTGTGGAATATTACAAGTATATTACTAACATTTTGCAGGCATATTGTTAATTTATATTTCTGTAATATCTCTGCAATGTTACATTACAATCTGCAATATTGTAACATTGCAGCAATATTGCTTTAATCTTCTATGCTATATTAAATCTTTACGCGAAGTCACCTTTGTACTGTAAACCTTATCTTTTAAAATTCCATATAAGTAAAAATCAAGACATTAATCTGGCGATCCTGAAGGCCAGAGGATCGGTCCTCTCAACCAATCTATCTTTGAATGTAATTTCCATCTAACCAATTCCTTATTGTCTATTGCCCGTATTCATAGTCAGGCCTCATATTTAAACCGATTTTGCATTGTAGAAAATGACAGTGTATATTTCATGTATGGAAAGGTCGAATGTGTTAATTTCGTATATATTCACATCATATTTATTATCTTTAAATGACATATGGCCGTATTCATAATCACTTTATACTTAAGGTTTCTTTAAATTTATCTTCAGATGCTCTACGAATTATTTTACTATAACTTTTGAGTACCTAAAGATAAATTTAAGGAAGCCTTAAGTACAAGATCTGACTATGAATTCAGCCACATGTCGTTTAAAGATAGTAAATATGATGTGAATACATACGAAATTAACACATTCAACCTTTCCATGAAATGTACACTTTTATTTTTTGTGCAATGTAAAATTCGTTGTTTTCTATTTCATGTTTTGTTTCAATATTTGTTTATAACTTTGTAATAAAAGCATTTTTCTAGCTAACTTCATATAATATTTTTTTCTTATTTTTGTAGAATACACTTGTATAATATGCTTCCACAGTTTGTCCATTAAATCCTGAAACACCCTGTATAAAAAATTCTAAGAAAAGAATATAATAGTCTGAGAGGTGATGATACAAAAATCTTTATTTGTTATCGCTTGAAACCATCATTAATTCATCATTTATTAGGTAAAGATGAAGAAAATGCAAGTACGACCTCCCTCCATGGTTTTAAAATTGATAACGTGTGATTGAAGTTGTAAAAAATTTTTTGCTTTTTTCTTGTGTTATCTGTTAACTATTTGTTTCTAGTGATAGTTTACGTCAAAAAAATCAATCGGAAAGTAGATGCTATACCGTTTCTATGGGTTAAAGGGTTTGCTAAACTAAGCTAAAGTGATAAATTTTTTAGTGAAAAAAAAATTTGTTACTGGCTGTTTTTTTGGACACTACCTATTTTCACTAAACATACAAAACTGCGAAACATACAAAAATACAAAAATATACATGCCATAGCTAGTCTTAATACTCCTAACGTGTCGAATTTTAAACTAAAATGTCATGATTTGTTACCGATCAAAAAACGAAGTCTAACAAATAACGGTAACAAATGACATTTTAAGTTAAAAATTCGATACATTAGGACAAGCGACCCCTTAGATTCATTCAAATGGTACGGCATGTGTATTTTTGTATGTGAAAATAGGTATTATGCAATATTTCAGTAACATTAAGTAATATTTCAATAATTATTCTTTTTTAGTTTTATTAATTGCTAATTATTGCATATTATTATTTAGCATCATATTCCAAAATACATACGATAAAGTTATGATAAAAAAATATTCGTTTAGAAAGCACATCCAAGGCTATGTTCAGATTCCCGAGTGCCATTCAGGGATTATACTTCATCCTTGTTATTTATCGAATGTTAAACAAGGATGAAATGATAGCTAGAGAACATCTAAGTGGGAATCCGAATAAGTCTCGAAAAAGGTTAGGAATCTCCAGAAGAGATCGCTAACTCCATTTGCGTACTCCTTCTTATAGGACTTTTGGACGTTTTTCCTTAGGAGAAACATATCCCTCTCATGGCGGGGCCGCATACTTATTTACTAAATTGTAATATTGTAACAATAGGTATATTGCAACATTTTTTACAAAATATTAAAATTACAATATTTTGTAATATTGCTGCAATATTTTTTATCCAGATATGGTGAACGCTGAATCCTCATATCGGATCGGCAACAGCACTTTGACCGAATGCTGATTGATGAACAATGGAAGTAAATTTTAATCCTAACTGGCTTTTCATTAATCAGTACTCTGTATCAATGCGCTGTTGTCTAAAGCTCCAAGTTAAAGTCACGTTATCTCAGTGTTAGACGGTTGAATTTCAGATATATGAGCATCCAATGTAGCTTTAGTAACGTACCGACCACTAGTAAATAGGAGATCATTATTCGCTTAGGATTGAAAAATGTTGAAAATGTTAAAAACTTTAATATATTTTACATATTTTACATATATATACATATATATACATATATATAAATATATATATATTTCTGTATATTCATGTATACATGTAAAATATGAAAAATATATTAAATATATTAAATATATTAAAATAAATATATTAAAATTTTCAACATTTTTGAAAAAATTTTACATAGATGACTAATGATCTCCTATTTACTAGTCTTCCTATTTACCGATTTCTAGCTACATTGGACGCGCATGCTTCTGACTGATCTATCTAACAATACAACGTTATCTCCTTTTTAATAATTAATTAAAAAAAGGATAACATGACTTTAGCGTTCACCGTATCTGGATCCACATTATTGCAAAAATTCTCTACTAACGCTGACAATCTAGGTCCCTAGAAAAACAGAGTCTGGTCATCGATCCATGTTTTCGATTGGCTCATTAACTTATCCTCACTATGCACGAATCACAAGGAAATGGCTTATTGAAAAACTTGTGGACATGAAATAATGCAAAACATTATTGATGTATTTCATATTATATTCATAAGGAAATGTTATTATATATGATCTTTCAATAAGAACGCTCGATTTTTAAATCTAAATAAAACAAGTTGTGTGTGAGATATGGCTTCGCTTGGTGACACGTATTCGGGCGATCCAATTTTCGATGACTTTCTCGCATAAATCTGGTTGAATTTGCTGGATGGCGTTTGTTATGTTGACTTTGAGAACATCAATTGTTTGCGGTTTATTCGTATAGACCTGCGATTTAAGATAACCTCCAAAGGAAGAAGTCTAAAGGCGTTAAATCGCACGATCTCGGTGACTAATTCATGTCGCCACCGCGCGAGATAACCATGCTGTCAAATCGCTCGTGCAGAATGTCCATCATGGCATGCGGTGTGTAGCACGTAGCGCCAACCTGTTGGAACCACATGTTATCGGTATCCATATCATCCATTTTAGGCCACAAGAAGTTGCTTATCATCGATCTGTAGCGCTTGCCATTGACAGTTATGGCAACGCTCGCTTGGTTTTGAAGAAATACGGACCGATGATTCCGCCAGATTAAAATCCGCACCAAACAGTGACTTTCTCGGGATACATTTGGAGCTGGTGTATCTTGCGTGGTTTGGTATCGTCTCAAATTCGACAATTTTACTTGTTCATATATCCATCCAAAAATGGGCCTCATCGTTAAAGATTTGTTTGTCGAAATTTGGGTTAACTTCTAACTGCTCCAGAACTCAATCAGCGAACACATGGCGTTGTCTATGGTCGTTTACCTTAAGTTTACCTGGGTCAGTTGAATTTTATAGAGGTGCAGACCCAAGTCCCGACGCAAAATTCGCCAAATTGAAGTCGCAGAAAGACCAAGTTCTTGTGAACGACGAGAAATTGACCACTTTGAATTTTTCCGTATACTCTCATGCACAGCAGCGATGTTTTCAGTAGACCTTGCGTTTCGGCGTACTGGTATTGGCTGATTATTTATCGAACCGGTTGACTCGAATTTGGCCACCAAATGTCGAATAGTCAATTCGGCAGGACGATTGTAGCGAAGATAAAAATCACGTAATGCGCGGAACGGAGCACTGATTTTGATAATAAAATTTTGATTTGCATACGTTGCTAACATTATGACCTTCCACGGTGATTTGCCATACACTACTAAACAATTCACAACAAATTTGACAGATGTCAAATGAACAACATGGCTACTATGATTTAACAAATTTCGAGCGTCCCTATTGAAAAACCCTATATAATTATAAAGAAATAATATAGTTATGAAGAAATATACAATCTGTTTAATAAAAATATAAAATTTCAAATGAAAACATAGTTTCAAGCAACAATACAACTAGTATCAAATGTGTTTCGCGCATTTACAAAACATGAGACATTGGTAGGAGAGTAATAGAAACGAAATATGAAATCAAAATAACCTACAGCACAAAGTTGCACAAAAGTTGCAGCAACACTTCTGCAACATTGCAGCAACATTACAAGTTACAGCAATATTGCAAAAATTTTGCAACGATATTGTTGCAAATTCTGTGCTGCATAAGAAAAAAGCCCAGCAGGTTTAACAATAATTGGGGATGACGCAACACTTAAACCAAGATAAGACAAACACGTTTGTCCCAATTTACGATTATGGAACTAACTTCTAAATACGAAAGTACAAACTGCAAGCATTAAAAATATATCCTTACTACTTTTATTTGCCATTTTGAGGGCATGGCCAGATTTTTTATACGGACCTTAATGCCCGTATTCATAATCAAATCTTGTACTTAAAGCTTTCTTAAAGGAGGGAGTGTAAAAATAGCCAAAATTGACCCTGAATAGATACCTTTAAAAGGTACGATTATCATTTAAAAACCATAGGTTTATGAAAAAATATTTAGCTTTATCCAGGAAAGCTTGGGAAACCTTCCAAAAATAAAACTCATTTAAACGACCTTTATTATTTTTGGAAGATTTCCAATGGGTTTTGGAATGCTGCTTGCTCATCGAGCGATTGGTTCTTATTCATGGGTCCACAAATAAGAATCAATCGCTTGGTGAGTAGGCTGCATTCCGAAACCCATGGGAAATCGAAAAAAAAAGTGTTGCAACCTTTCTGTGACCGGCTGTATATATACATAACATTTTTCACTTTTCACGTTTTCGCTCTAGAGAAAAAGTTGTGTTGCAACCTTTCTGTGATCGGCTGTACATGTATATATACACACATACATACAAAAAATTTTCACATTTTCACCCTAGGAAAAAGGATACATAATTGATACCCAGAATAGATTAGGTCGGCGCAAATCGAAACGAATCTCTAGCACGGATTTTATAGTTAAGCTGCATTCAAAAATATCACTCGAGTGCTTCCACGAATCATTTTATTCGTGTTCACCCAATAGGTCTGTTTTTTATTGTGCATTTTTTGAACTGGTACATACAATGCAATAAAAAACAAATCTAATGTTAAACAAAAATAATATCACGGTATAAGGATATACACATGGAGGATAAAAAGGGACCGAACTTATATGGACGAGGTTAAAAAGTGTCGTCAAAAGTAATCATTTGAATTAATTCGATTTAAATGTCGTTTTAGATTTCGTTCCACGACAATGTTCTCGCAATGGTAGGTCATACCAAGTTTGTCATGAAGAATGCTCTATTCTTCGTGCAGTTTTAATAATAATTTACGTCTTCCTGTTATTGTCAGAGCATAATCTCAAAGAATAACGTCTCTATTCTTAGGTTATGTATGTATCGATTGTGTATGCGTAAGCAAACATACATAGCCTAAGAATAGAGACCTTATTCTCGGATCCCCGAGTGCGGCTCTCAGCCTATTATCTCATCTTCGTCCTTCTCTGCGTAGTAGTTCTTCTTCCAATGATGTAAGACGACAAGTTATAAAACAACAATTCAGCTACCGAGTAATTTTAGATCTAAATGTAAGATTAATTAAAAAAAAAGTTCTCACAAATAAATTAATTAAAGAAATGATTAGCGCACGCTCGCACGCGCGTCCGCTTGCGCGCTCGCTCTTTGCTGGGAAGATCTCCCCGCTCGATGATCCACGACAGTGACGGTCAAAAATTGTCATGTTACAACATAATATATAAGAAATTTATATAATTATCCCCCATAGCAAAAGATCATATTCATGTCACAATAGAGTCACAATAATTAGGAAGAAATAAATATAATGTCATTGTGATTATAACAAAATAACATATGTTACAAAACAATCACATATTACCATGATATTGCTGTAACATTATGGTACATTTATAATAAAGCAAACATTTGCACGTCACCATGACGTGATGTCACTTTACCCAGCAAACGTTAAATATTCTTAAAATATTCATAAAATATTCCTAAAATCCCCTCCCCCCTCCCAAAAAAAAATATTCCAAGAATACTCCAAAATATTCCGAATATTTACAGTATATAAAAGAAACATTCGAATGTCGGTTAAGAATTTCATTTATAACATATGTCATTATATATTTTGAGAAATATTTTCATATTCTGCAAAATTTTAATTTTTTCAAAATTTCCGGATCAGGTCGTCCGTAAATCGATTAAAAAAAAAATTTACTTTGGAAAACACATTTAATGTATTTCCACCTTGGAGTTCAATTTTGGGGCTCACTTCAAGATAAATGTGCTTCCTTATGTTCTTTCTCAGGTGATTCTTGTTTACGAGTAAATGCTCTTCGCGCGACCTTCTGTTAGCGAAGATGTGTACTACTCGTTCGCGATTTTCATGGAATATACAAGGAGTATTCATACAATTTTGAACATTTCATCGACATTTGCATATTCTATGATTCTATATATATTCATTTACTGTTTCGGAATATTTGGTATATTAGGTGTAGTAAAAAGAAATCTATTATATATGGATTTCTTATATATCTTTCCATTCAATTTCATGCAAAAATAATGGATTTCTTTTTATTACACCTAATATATTGGTAGTACGAATCGAATTTTCTATGAATATTTAGCGTTAGCTGAACATTACAGTTTTTTTTTAATAGAGGATGTATAAGGTGTCCCAAAATTACCACCAAATATTTTGTGCTCAGGTAGAGAACTGAACGGAAGTCGAAAAGCCTTCTATCATTTTACAATTTTCGTAATAGTTAATAAGAAATTAATTACTAAAAATCGCTGAATATTGATTTTCAATCATTTTTTACTTAAGTACTATCAACTTTACAGAAAAACGGCAAGAGACAAATCTTATTAATTCCTCTCAGAGGAATATTCCTCTCAGAGGCTCCTCTAGAGCGCTAAGAATTTTTTCAGAATTTTTTTTTCAACTTTTTAATCCTGTATTTTCTTATTGGTAACTATTTTTATCAACATGAGAAAATGTACTAAAAAATTCTGAAAAAATTTTTGCTACACATAACGTAATGTAGCAAAGAAGAAAAATTCGAAGTTTCCAATAGTACGACGTAGTGTAACAAAGAAAAAAAAATCGAAGTATAGTTTATTATGGGGAGTAAGGCCTATATTGCGACTACTGACTTCCTGAAATCGGCCGACGAGTCAAATTGGAGGGGGAAGCGCTTAGCAGCGCAGCTGGCTCGCAACTACTATTTGACATTTGCGAATGTATGACCGGACAAATCCTCTCGTTGTAAAAATTATTATTTTAAATCGTTTGTATTTCCTATGATCAGTTTTGAAATGCAATTAAAAAGATTTGTGAGTTATTCTATTAATTATAATTCTATTAATAAATCTTTTTTGGACCATATACTTGACCGAAATAATCAGCCAGATCTAAAGATTCATTCAGATTCATTCCATGTTCATACATGGAATTGTTTATATTTCATATGAAATATTATGAAGTACCAGTAAAAAGATTTGTGACTCATTCATACAGTTATTAGGTGTACAAAAAAGTTCTGAGCTTTAGATTTGATACAACCGAAATAACAATTTAAATTTTATATATCTTCCCGCCTTTTTGTGGTTTTAAAGCGTTAACATTTGGCCTTCTAAAA
>Ga0157364_1007725_pt1 | contig 11143 bp, 4 predicted proteins | sample AttsexASBM2_FD_111476 | JGI IMG/M metagenome (GOLD analysis project Ga0157364, IMG submission 111476) | Fungus gardens microbial communities from leaf cutter ant in Ribeirão Preto, State of São Paulo, Brazil - Atta sexdens ASBM2 | ecosystem: Host-associated > Fungi > Mycelium > Unclassified ...
GATTACATACGAATAAAGATTGAATTTTACAAAAAAGCTCAGAACTTTTTTGTACATCTAATAATATAAATAATGTAAATTTAATTCTATAAATGTACTATTAAAAAATATAACTGTAAAACTAAAATCTATTTGGGATGTTCTGAACATCCCCCCAATTACTCACTTAAAGGTTAAACTGAAGTTGGAATAAAAATTATTACATATTCCAATTATTTGATTATTAGACTGTTGACATTACGTACCTCGAGAAATTTACAAATGAATGCTTTACACCACTTTGGATTGCCATTATCACAAACACAGAAGGTACATGGTTCAGGTCCAGGAATATAATGATAGCCGCTTTCGTAAGAGTGTCCATGTTGATCTTTACAAGCAACTCCACCTTCTGCATGTACTACAAATATTAACCTATACTTGTTATCATGCAAAGGGAAAAAAAAGAAATAAAATGTAAACAGCAAAAATTAGCAGTTCCCTAACAAAATTATTTACTTATTAATCATTTTATATATATTTCTTACGCTACTCTCTTTTTTTCTAAATTTTTGAAGATTTTGCTAATTATACAAATAAAATTATAATTTACTACATAAATTGCCAGTTTTATTCCATTTTTTTATTTGAAAGATTATTTTTATCTCGCGTCACGTTCTATACAATTTAGTCTAGATTCAATTTGACTGAATTAAATAAAGTTAAATGTAACCCCAATATATATCTGAAAATATCACAGACACACACATGCGCGTTACACGCGCCAAGTTATGTGCATGTGGACATTATATAGAAGCTGCCCCATTTTTCCTGACACTCTTGACAGCTCTTAAGAATTCGACTTTGAAGCGCGAGACACACGCAGGGCACAATATGCAGCAGCGGCGGCGGTGGTAGTGGTGGTGGTGGTAGTGATGGTGATGGCGGCACCCTCGGGTAATCGATGGTGCTATAAAAATAAAAGACGCGACACGCGCGTTCCGTGACAAATGAACTTACCCTTGAGGCGAGTGAGGGTGAAGGTGAGGACCGCGTAACTGAATAGGTTACCGCTGCTGCTGCGTCTCATTCTGCATCTGTTATCTCATCTTAGCTCTGGCGTGTCTCCGTCCCACAAAATCCTTCCTCCCAAATTCCCTCCTCGACGTTAGCGACGATGATCCCGTCGGGTTTCGATTGGCGTCACACGACGGAATGTCGTATCGTCGCGTGTGTACCAGATCGACAATCTCGTCGCATCCTCAACTGCAATTGATCTCAACACTGAACTCAACACTCAACTCAACTTACTCAACACCGCAAGCACGACGACCATGGATATGGGCATGGGCACGATCCGCACGATCGCCACCGCGGGGAAATTTGCGCGCGCGCGCTGCAATCAGAACTGGTACTACTGGACTACTGGCAGTGGCTGGCCTTGCTGCCTAGCAACTACCATTACTACCAATACAACCATACTCCTCGCGCCATTATTGACATTATGATTGACATACACCGCGCCGAATTCGACTCGCGTCACGCGTCGACACGAATCATCCCTTTTACGTTTTCAATTGCACCACAGGTGATCCTCAACCATCTTGAACGATTCCACCAGACTTGATCAGATTCCACAGAATCAACTCCCAAAATGACCGATTAACAAATAGACCGATCGTCGCAACACCACAGTCTGCATTCGGCAAGTCTGCTGCACTGATTTTCTTGCGCTGCGAGCGAATTGAGCGAAATCAGAAATGTTACAGCGACAATGACGTCACTCTTAAATGTTGGGAAACTGTAAAACGATTTATCTATTTTACAGACTCACGGTTTTAAAGCAATTTACTTTATCTACTGATGATGATTTCTTTCGACGATACTCGAGAAGAGTTTAGAGTCCTAGATTAGTAGATTTATCAGAGAAGCGCAATTTATGTCAATTTATGTCAATGGCCTAGTATCCACCGAGGATTTAATCCAAATCAGAATGAAGAACCAACCAATTACAATCGAGCATTCCCCTATCGTTTGACTGTAAGGCCGGGTTTACACCTTGAGAGAAAAACGGAAAAGCGGAAGCCAATCGGAACTCGCAATAGTAGTAGGCGGTACATTTCGTCTGTTTTTGTCTTTCCGCGAGTTCTGATTAGCTTCCACTTTCCCGCTTTCTTTTTTCCATCAAGGGGGGACCTAATAGGGGAATGCTTGACTGTAGCTGGTTGATTCTTACATTCTCAATTCGGTTTAAACCCACCCTCCCCTTTGTGATAGTATGATCCATCCTCGGTGGAAACTAGCTCACTATCACAAAAATATTAAAAAATATTTCCACTTTTTCGTCAAGGTGTGAACTTGGCTTAACGTGTGCTTGTAAATGCACCTTTAGTCTGCTGAACACAACCATTTTGTACGTTGTCAAGTGTTGTCTATAGTTCATTGTGTCCTAGAATAGTGAAGGGAAAGCGGGATGCCTTCATCTTTATATTGAAGATCAAGAAATGGAATAAAGCATAGTCAACATAAAGCTGAAACACTAATTGTAAGCATTACGAGGTTATTCAACTTGTTACAAATAAGCTTTGTAAATAATGTTTATTGAATTACCTTGTATATTCTTTAGTAGAAAGCGCGAAACTTTGTTTTATTATTTCTCTTGAAATTCGTTGATCGCGAATCTTCAGGAACGACTACATATTCTGTATTTTTCTCAAATAATTCATTTATCTTTTTTTTTTTCTAGTGTACAAAATGCATTCGCTGCAATCAATATGTAACATTAGATTTGTTCGCATTGCTTAAAATCCTCCAAAATTTTTGTATTTAAAACGAGATGAAATATATATATATATATATCTAATTGTTGAAAAGAAACAAAGATGCTGAATTTTTTAAATACAAACAGCACGAATAGACTCATTATAGCAAATGGAAATGAATTTTCTATTTATATTAGGTTATGTTATCTATGCCTTGAGTATCAGTTGTAATTGTCGAGTTATTATGTTTTAATTCCACAAACTAGTTTCTGCATACATGTGTGAATGGAATGCCTAATTATGTTAATGGAATGCACACGCGCGTGTGTGTTTTATATTTATTATATATTCATTTAATAATCATATAATTGTAGTTCTAAGATATAAAGATTGCTTATTTTTTTAAAGAGTGCTAGAAAAGATGGCACAAAGATTTCCTGTGCCAAATGCAGGAAGTAATGGACCACCACCTCAGCGATATCCACAATCCTCGGTACCACCAAATTTGCGCCAGTACTCTGGGCCAAATTTTCCAGTAAATATATTTTTTTAATTTTGATGCATAATAATACAATATTGACTGTAATATTCGGATATGAAATTGATTTTTGTGTTTTTATTTAATCCTTGGATGACAGTGGCTAAGTCATTTGAGATTTGATGGATATTTAGCTTTTAAAGATTATTTGTACATCTTCTTTCTTTATATCACAAGGAAAATCTAAATCAAAATTGTTACTTTTTTTACTGTCATTTTATATACTATATATATATATATATATATATGGAGCTACTTTTGATTTTTGAAGTAAACAATCGAATACAGAGAATGATTCAGCCATAGTTTTCTAAATAATATATTTTTTGATTAATTATACAACGATTACAATGGAAATTATATAATTTTTTTATTGATATCATATAATTGTGCCTGGATGACATATATGACTTTCTGTCGCAGATGCAACAGAGATCTGGATTTACTCCGCCACCACAAATGGGTAATGCTGGGCCTGGCCCAGGTGGAATAATGAGACCAAACCAACCTTACTCAAATATGCGTCAGGGTCCAATGCCTACACCACCCGTTGGAAAAAGAAGCGCAGATCAACGTATTCCTATGTCCCAGCAAAAACCGTAAGTATAATCTGGAGAAATTTAAACTTAAGACAAACGCTTTATATTTATCTTATATGTAAATTGTGTATTTTTTTGTTAATTAGATATTTTAATAATTGACTACTTTCTGTTTTTTATTCATCCTTACTCTTGCATGTTTATCCTTTTATTTTTTCGTATATATAACTTGTATATGTATTATTCCTACTTATAACTTAATATTTGTAGTCTAAATACTTTCTGTTTATTGAAACCAAATTTTGTTAGGGATTTAACCACTGCAACTCACGGCTTACAGAATTATTTATAATTTCTGTGTCTATGGTTTTCGAATAAACTCATTTAGGTATTTTTGGAACAGTGATTTTTCACATTCCACATCAAAGAAAAAGAAGAAATTGGCAGACAAAATATTGCCTCAAAAAGTGCGGGATTTGGTACCAGAGTCGCAAGCTTATATGGACTTATTGGCATTCGAAAGAAAGTTGGATGCAACTATAATGCGAAAACGTCTCGATATTCAGGAAGCTTTGAAGCGTCCAATGAAGCAGAAGCGAAAATTACGTATTTTTATCTCAAACACATTTTATCCGGCTAAAGAGGCGGGTGAAGGAGAAGAAGGATCTGTAGCGTCTTGGGAACTTAGAGTAGAAGGACGTCTTTTAGATGATACTAAAAATGATCCCAATAAGGTATAATAGTAGAACGGAATAAGAAATATAATTACATTACTAATAAACAAGTAAATAAATACGTGTGTATAATCCAATTTGTAAGTATAAATATTTCATATATAAATACGTATATTCAACAATAACTATATTAATTTCACAGGTAAAACGAAAGTTCTCATCTTTCTTCAAAAGTTTGGTAATAGAATTGGACAAAGATCTCTATGGTCCTGATAATCATTTGGTCGAGTGGCATCGCACGTTGACTACTCAGGAAACCGATGGATTTCAAGTTAAAAGACCAGGTGACAAGAACGTTCGCTGTACAATCCTTCTTCTTCTTGATTATCAACCACTACAGGTAATCTTTTTACATAAATTAATCGATAATTGTTACACAAGTTAAGTAATTTATCACAATTAATTTAGTCTATTTGTATTAATCTTAAATTTAATTTCTGTTAATTACATTCCAGTTTAAATTGGACCCAAGATTAGCGCGATTATTAGGCGTACATACGCAAACGCGACCCGTCATCATATCCGCGCTTTGGCAATATATAAAAACGCACAAGCTCCAAGACAGTCACGAGAGAGAATTTATTAACTGTGATAAATACTTGGAACAGATATTTGCCTGCCCACGAATGAAATTCGCTGAGATACCACAACGACTGAATCCATTATTACATCCACCTGATCCCATTGTGATAAATCATGTTATAAGCGTAGAAGGTGAGGTGCAACTTTTATCTTGAATAAATATTATTTTAGAGGCGACTTTATAAGTGAAATATATATTGCATTGCAATTACTTTATAGCTCATTATGAACATCTGATATAAAAATTTATATTATTCAGGAACGGAAACAAAACAAACCGCGTGTTACGACATCGATGTAGAAGTAGATGATACATTAAAGACGCAAATGAATAATTTCTTGCTATCAACTGCGAGCCAGCAGGAAATCCAGAGTCTGGATAATAAGATTCATGAAACCGTCGAGACAATTAATCAATTGAAGACCAATCGTGAATTCTTTCTGAGTTTCGCTAAAGATCCGCAACAGTTTATCAATAAGTGGATCATCTCTCAGACTAGAGATTTGAAGACCATGACTGACGTTGTTGGGAATCCGGAAGAAGAACGGAGAGCTGAATTTTACTATCAGCCTTGGGCACAGGAAGCTGTGTGTCGTTACTTTTATACAAAAGTGCAACAAAAACGAGCAGAATTGGAGCAAGCATTGGGTATCAGAAACTCGTAAAACTATTATTAAAAATTCTATATTTGACCATTTTATCATAAAGCTATGTAAGATATTCATAAATGTTCGCTTTTATAATTATTACATGTAACGCTATTGTGGTTTATCTTTCAAAACATATTTGTAATATTAATGTAGATTATGCGAAAAGATTGCATTTATTATGCAAAAAAAAATTTTACGCCTATGTGAAAATAAAAATATAATGAGACAAATTGCTGTTTCTACATCTGTAATTACATAACAATCACATTTACAATCAAATTTCAAAATTCAAATATCAAATCGATCTATATAAACTGAAGAAAGAATCAATGGAAAATGCAGTTTTTCTTTGAAATATCTTGTACAATGTATGTTCTTTTAATGCATGATCTTTTTTTATAATATTAATGTATATCACAAAAATTGATTTTTGCACTTATAGAGTATGTAAAATAATCATATTTGAAATTCAGTTTTTATGATAATTTATTTTCTTCTTACTGCAATGCGATATCTCTTGTATAAATAAAAACAATTACATGTTATTTACCATGCCGTTGTACACATTTGTTATACTTCCCCAATAGACATGTAAAATCTTTCACTGGAATATTAACGTACAGCGGCAGCATTCTGGAAAAAATGAAATTGTTAGTTTTAAAAAATAAGATTTTTTTTGTAAATTATTGACAGATATTTCTTATGAACTTACAAAAATTCTGTCGTTCTTGTGTGCCATGGTAATACACCATGCGTGGAACAAGAGTAATCACATATTAAAGCAAGATCGGGATCAGGCATCTCTTTTATTTGTAATTCTTCGGTGATTAATTCAATCGTAATTTTTTCCTGATCAAGATTCCCCGAAGACACAATTTTTGCTAATGACTGCGTCAATGTTGCTATTTTTCCTTTATTATCTATATCCGATAGTAACGATACATTTATTTTTGACTTGCTTTCTGTAATTAAAGCATGCAGTCGCACAATTAGAAATACTTCTCAAAGTTGGGAATGTTACCTAAAAGTAACGCGTTATTCGTTTATTTTTAGTTACTTTTCGTTAAAAATAATACGAAAAGTATTAATGTTACTTAGAAAAATAACGAATCGTTACTTTTAACTTATCGCCTATCATAATGCTTCGCGCCAATAATCATTATGGATGCTACTATTTGAGTGTTTGCAACTTATCGTAGAATGCTCTAAAATTATTGAAGTAAAACAGAAAATAGTATACTCTACCAATTACTCCATTTTGACATGCCTTTGCATGTGGATTCCAAGTAATACACTCTATTAGATCAGGTCGCTTTTTCGCGAATTCTTCTTTAAGAATAAATTCATTTTTCTTCAAGAAACCTAAAAAAAACAATAAATCGGAAACTGAAATTCATATAATTGTTTGTTATTGTTCTTAAATTGAAAAATTCATCATTTCTCATAAATTATAATATGTTTTTTTTGTATAATGTTAATAATTTATTTATACATGATCTCCCGAATATCTGGATATAGTCGGATATCTCAAAAACAAAAAAAATGCTTTATTCGTTTTCAATCGTATTACAATTATTGCAAATAATCAATACAATTATTGCAAATAAAAAGTTATCATCGAATATTTTTTGCAAGTAAAATGAAAACATTTGTTACATTTGAAAGTGGTCGTTATATTTTTGCACAAAACTTACATTTCCCGCGTTTTTCACCGGCATTGAGCGATTCCCGTGTATCCTCCACATTTTTTTGAAAAAAAATGCCTTGATATCTTATATTGATACTGAAGAAATATTTTAGAAAGCCGAAACGTAAAAAATAAATTTTATCTGTATTCCCTCCATAAAACCAGTGCACGTGTAATTCCAGAGGTTACACGCGCGTTTTTAACGCGAAGGTTAAATTTAAAAGCAAATTACGAATATCAGTTAAAGTTGTCAAAATACGATACCGTTTTACCACATCGATTTTACATGACTTTACAAGCATACTTATTAAATTCGCAATGTAAACGCACGCACGCGCGCACCACACACACACACACACACACACACACACACACACACACACACACACATACACACACACACACACACAATAAATACACAAGTAACACACACATAAATTTGCAATATGCTGTATTCGGACAATTAGTTTCGTGACTGTATATACAGTGAGTGCAAAAAAAAGTATTCGTACAGAGAAAAATGTTTTTTAAAAAAAATTTATTTTTAAAAACTAAATATTATCCAGCGAAAAATGAGTCATTGAACTGATGTCGACTCGATATCGGTATGATTTCAATTTGATGTCAATTCAGCGTTTAATTGACGATTATTTCTCGTAGGGTAATTAACAATTTATTCATAAAGAATAAAATAAACTATATGTTTCTTAAAATTACATATACGAGAAAGATGTATTAATTATAAAAAATATGTCATCTGAAAAATAATCGGAAATTAAAAATTGTATTGTTTGGATGCTCAAAAAGTATTCGTTCAACAAATTTAGCTTCTAAAATCAGGAATACATGCGAAGCTTGATTGTTTATGTTAGGTCAGAATGTATTCATTATATAAATAATACATAATTAATACATATCCTTTTCGTATATATAATTTTAAGAAACATATAGTCTATTTTTATTTATGAATAAATTGTTAATTACCCAACAAGAAATAATCGTCAATTAAACATCGAATCGACGTCAAATTAATGTTGATATCATACTGATATCGGGTCGACATCAGTTCAATGAATCATTTTTCGCTGGATAATATTTACTTTTTAAAAATAAAGTTTTTTAAAAAACATTTTTCTCTGTACGAATATTTTTTGCACTTACTGTATATACAGTCACGAAACTAATTGTCCGGATACAGATATTGTAAATTTATTTTATATGTGAGTAAAATGACTATTAATAATGGGTAAGATAACGAAGAGTTACAAATAAATTTTTTACGAACAGAAAAAGATTCGTTATGATATGTTTATATATTTCAATATATTACGAGTTTTAAAAAAAAATATGAACAAAATGAAACATTTATAAATTTATAAAGTTCGTAAATAAAAAACTTAATTGAATGTGTTTTCGCGTAAAAATAAAGATTTGATAAGAAAAAAGTATCGCTCTGCCCTATGACTATCAAGATATTAATAATCATCAACTTCAATAATTAATACTTCGGATTTCCTGTCACAGAAATAGTTCAATGCTTTAAAAACAAATTCACTGCTTTAGCAGAGAATTTGTATTCTTATAGCAATAAATTTGTATTTTTTGAATTTGTGTCCCACTATTGTGAAATTTTGCTAATGTGAATAATATGACACACAACTTTCCTTATATATTTAATAATGTAATACTTTATTTAAAAATAATGAACTTGATAAATTGTATATAATAAAATTTACTTACAAGTAATCAATATCAACGAATTAATAATTAATTTTTAACCATTTGAGTCACGCCTAAGTTTGGTACACACTATGCAATCAAGTTTAGATGATTAGGTACAACATTCGTTATCTTATCCACGATTATCGTATATTTTTATTTATAATTAATAAAGCTATTGCAATGTGAAAAATAAAAAATATTAACGCGTTACTTTATTCGCTTTTAGTTTACACAATATTGCGATTATATTAAAAAAATAAAAATAAAGTATTTACTAGTCAGTATAACTGTCATTCCTTATACACAAATACTACAAAATTACATGCGAATGCATGAAAAATGTATTTCTTAATATAATTTTGTGATTATATTGAATTCAAACTATAATAGATTATGTATTCTAAAACCTTTAATGAGTTAAGCAATGAGTCTGCTCTTCATTAATTATTAACAATTTGTTACCTTACTTACTTGGTTATCTTACCCCCTTTCCCTTATAATATACACATAAAACGCTTTCTTTTCTCTTTTGAATTTTATTTCGCGATGATTTCATGTAATAGATATAGTAATATTAATTCGAATCGTATTTTATTACCATTACGATCAAAGAAGCTGATGTAAGGTATATCAAGTGAAATGCACCATCCAATTATGCGCACACAGTCCAGAACAGACTCATCACATAGTCCGAGACGTCCGAATATAATCACCAGGTGCCTGGGTATCTTGTTCGTACTATCAAACGAGCGGGCCAACGTGTCGAGCTCCGCCGTCGTGCTCGCCCACCAGGGCTTCGTGAATCTCCGATACACCGCATTGCATGCGTCACAGATCGCGTTGTGCAACTTACATAAAAGATGTAAGAGCACTAACAGTGTAGAAAGAAATGCATCCATACTGCTGACGCGCTTCCGCTGCCGCGTCTACACCGCACAGCATAATCGGACGTAAACTGACGTGAATTATCAAATACTTGACTATATATAAAGTCACAACTTACTACGCCTACAAGGATGTAAGCAATGTAATGTAGAGAGCCTATAATAAGAATATGGTCAACGCGATGTTGCAAACATTTTTTAGCGTTTTTTCATTGATCAGTTTCTAAAATTCTTTCTTCTAATTGGTTCATCAAACGTTTCGAAGACTATAGGCTCTATGATGAAAGACAGGGATCTATGATGTAATCAAAAGGTATGTAAGAATACAAGTGGAGAATGGAAAACTATCGATAGCGACTATCAATAATATCGACAGCCTAACCTTAATTTAATATATCGATAGATTTTTTTGCTATCGATAATCATACGATAGTCGCGCAAAATATAGCGGGAACTATTGATTATCTATTTTTTTCATTTTTCAGAAATCTTTACGGGATTACTAGTCTTAGCAAATTATTTAAAACTAAATGTGTAATACTTCCACCAGAGAGAAACCTAAAAGAGAACATGATGGCTCAAAACTTGAAACTGCAAAATGCTGCCCTCTGACAAAATGAATATAAATTACATAGCAACGTCCACTTTTCTTAGGGTACATCATCCATTTTTCAAAGCTGGAGATAATAAAGCGATATTTGATTTATAGCACAATGTAGCACATATAGCATAATTATATAAACCAGGATGTTGCTGTGTAGTTTGCATCCTTTGTCAGAAGGCAGTAATGCGCGGCAGTATTTTGTGATTACAGGTTTTGGATCATCATGTCTTCTCTCAGGTGTCTCTCTATATAAAATACGATAGAATTTATTCAGGTTTTTGATTTTAACCTATAACGTAATACTAAATAATAATAATTTAAAAAGTTTCGATAGGACTATATCGATATATCGATATTTTATTTTAAAAAAAACTATCGCATAATCGAACGGTATCGATAACTTTCCACCTCTAATGTGAAAACAGCCGTTAGCCTTAAGTTGTCTAACCTGCTTTCTTCCA
>Ga0157364_1007728_pt1 | contig 11141 bp, 9 predicted proteins | sample AttsexASBM2_FD_111476 | JGI IMG/M metagenome (GOLD analysis project Ga0157364, IMG submission 111476) | Fungus gardens microbial communities from leaf cutter ant in Ribeirão Preto, State of São Paulo, Brazil - Atta sexdens ASBM2 | ecosystem: Host-associated > Fungi > Mycelium > Unclassified ...
GTCTAGAAGAATCTATAGTCTAGAAGGATCAAGAAGAGTCTAGAAACAGAGTGATGTCAAGGAACATGTTAACAGCATAGTTTCTTCATAATATACATATGGTGCATGCATGGATGACAGAGATGAAGAGTAGGGTTTAGAGTATGATGTCAGGGCACATGTATACAGTATGCTGACCTTGAGGTAGACATATAGTGGATGAGTAATAGAACATAAGATAGATTAGTAATGGACATGAGAACAGGGCATGGACATTAGGGTAGAATGCACAGCAGATGCATAGTCATAGCATGGACCATGGATAGTCATATAAATAGTTGGTAGAATACTATTGTGGTTCCTTATTGAGTTCTCTTGTGAATTACACAACTCATGTTCCCCACTAGATATCCTTCTGTAAGATTTATTGCTTGTGCTGCTATTGAACATTGGTCTAGTAGTTGCTACAGCAATCCCACATATGTGTTGATAGCCTTCACTTGGGGCTTTCCAGCATAACTTAGTTTGTGAAAATTGGTCCACTGGTTGTGGAGATATAAGCTGAATGAAGTTTGTGACATGTAACACATTCATTATGGCTTAAAATGTGGCTAGTGAATTTATCAAACCAAAAAATATAACTGTAGGCTCAAATAACCCTTCTAGTGCTGTAAAGGCTGCCTTCTATTCATCTTCTTCATTTATTCTTACATCGTTGTATTTTTATTTCAAATCTAACTTTGTGAACACCTTCTTGATCCTAATATTCTTGATGATGTCCAAAATGAGTGATAATAGATAGTTGTATTAAGATATCAATAATCTTGTACCTTCTTCTTCTTTCCATCCTTTTTCTCTACAAAGAACACCAGTGTAGTTTGTGGTGACTTTGATAGTCAAATATATCCCTTTCTCATCTGTTCCTGAATGAATTCTCTTACTTTCTCTCTTTTCTCTTTGTGTTATAAACTTAAGACCTTAGAGTTGATCAAAAGAAGAAACCTTGTATTAGGGTTAACACAAGAGAACTCAATGGAGAACTCTGTACAAGATAGTTTACCTTATATACTAAATCCACATGGTCCATACTAGCTACTTTTATCCTACCCTAAATGGCCATATGTTAGCTTTAAGATCAATATGTGTTGCACATGCTGTATGACCTCATTCTTCCAGAACATTCTACATCCTTCCATGAATCATGTGACTTGTGACCACATGATCTCATCACTTTAAATCTAATCCTAGTTTTAAAAATAGAAAATAGAAAAGAAAGTCAAAATAAAAAATGAGAAAGAGAATAAGAAAAAGTTAAGTTCACCACTTTTCAGTTTTGACACTTTGGACAAGGGATAAATTTTCCCTTTTCTTGATGTAAACCCTTCTTTCAACTTAATTGCATAGTTTTACATCTTCTTCATTAGTATATTTTTGCTTGCTTTCTTTCCAAAAACTTTAATTCACTTATAGAATTTTTCTAGAACTAACTTCTTTGCTTCCTCCTCTGATTTTGCTGCTTCTTCTTCATCATCCCAAATTTCCTACTCTTCTGCCACTTTCTTTATTTACAATGTCTTCCCTTTTTGAATTTCTTCTTCTTTTCTTCTTATTTTCCCCCTTTTTATTTCTTCTTTTCTTCTTCCTGTCTTTGCTATCTTGGTTTTTCTTGCTTGTGTCTCTCTTGTTTCCCATATTCTTCAAGACACTTTATTATCTTCACTTCTCCTATTCTCTAGTCAACCTCAGGATTGTGGCATGTTAGCACTTCTGTCCACTGATCACATTGATCTCTGTTCTCTTCCTATGCCCCTAGTAATAAATATTAACATCCACTATATATTCTATCAGTTCTTCTTTGTTTAATATTCTATCCACATTTCTTACATATATTGGCCTTTCAATCTTCTTTAACTTAAACCTTATCTTCTTTGCAAACTCTGAACTTATTACCAGCCCTGTTGTTCTCCTATCTAACAGTGCTTCCACTGTTATTTCTTCTTACATATCTATCCTTTCCAACCCAATTTTTACTGTTACCTCTCCTGATAGTTCTTGTTCATTTGTTTTCCTTACTCCTACTGGTTTTTTTTTACTTTCTACTCTTTTCTTCTTTTTTATTTTCTCCTCCTTCAAAATTGTCTTCTTATCTTTCTTGCTTATAGATTTCTCTTGATCTGAAATACCAGCTTGCATTACATGAGTAGCTAGTATATTGAATCTATTATAAGAGTCTAGTTGAGGACTACTAAACTCTCCTCTTTGAAATATTTGAAATGTTCAAATTGTCCCCATATTCTATTTTCCTTTCTTGGCTTACTAAACCCCAATTTCTACAATTCTTTATGATATGGCCAAATCCCCTACAACTATAACAATTTCTTCTCCTGTCCACATTTATTATATAAAGGTCTCTTCTCATTCCTCTTCTTCTCTCTCTTTGTTTTTATAAGGTGTTCCTAGCTACCACTGCATTTGATCTCTCCAACTCTTCTATTAAAGTTAGTCCTGCTGGTTACCATTGTTCCTCCTGTCTTTTTGGCCAAACTTGGGGAGAGAGTAGATGTAGTCTAAATCCTTCTTGATTGTTTACTTCCCCAGCCTGTTATCTCTACTCCTGATTTCCACTTTCACTCCTTCCTCTCAATCTTTCTTTTTTTTCTAACTCTCCTTCTAATATCTATCTAAATTAGTAGCACACATGTACCACTGGTCAATACTCCTTAAAAATCTTTCTGCCTCTATAAGCTTTTTTAATCACCTCATTCATTTCTCTCTTAAACTCTTCTATTAATGGCTGTCTTTCATATCCACTTCCCCTTACTACTTTCCTGAACTCTTGTACTAACTCATTCATAGTCTTGTTTCCTTGCTCTACCTTCTTTAATTCTGCTGCCTTCATTATCTTATTGTCTTCTCCACTAAACTCTTCTTTCAGATCTGATAAAAACTCCCTAACTATTGTATAATTTAAAATCTCCACTTTCTAAGTCCTTTATGACATTCTCTTTTTACACATCTGCTGACCCTCTCTATATATATGACAAAACCTACTGCACCTGTTCCTCTACTGAATCATTTCTCATCTTCATTCTATTAAAGAATCTATATGCCATCAAAAATCCTAATACTTTACTTGCCTCCCCATTAAATATTAGTGGCTTGGCCACATTCATATTTAACCCATTGTTGGGTTGAGGAATTGTTATCTCAGCTTCTTCTTCTTCTCTCCCTGCTAATAATGCCTACAAAACTGCTATCCGTTCTTGCTGCTGCCTCATTTGAAGCAACAGCTAGTTGATGTTGTATTAACTCATAGTGTTATAATGTAAATAAGAGTCAATGGGTGATGGTAATTGTAGTGGTGGCATTGGAAGTAAAGATATGTAAAGTGGTAATAAAGAAGAAGCCAGTGTTAGCTTTACTCTCAGACTTGTATTCTGAACTTGAGATAATCTCTGTATGTGTTATTAGGCTCTCTTCTTGTTCTACCTCACACTTTCTACTGACTATTACAACTACTGACTACTGCTTTAGAAAAAATGTAAACAATTTTGGTCTAAGAAGACTATTCTACTCTAGACAGAATTTGAAAAACACCTATCATTCTCCTGCATGTACTGATCACAAGTGAATCAACAGTACAGAGCTGATATTTGAAGAATGTAGAGAAAATGTCCACACAAGATTATTATGCCTATTAAGCACCAGTAGGCTTTAATACAAAATAAATAGTTAGGCTTTTACTGTCTGACTAGTGTATCTTTTATGCTTAGGGCCTAGCAACTTTTCTTGACTAAATATAGTATTGTATTTGATCAAGAATAGTAAGAGAATAAGAGAGGGCTCTGTGTTGAGCAGTCTCAGAAAAGAGTATTGAGTTCTAATGTTATAACTTAAGTCTTTGAATAAAGACAAAAAATGACTTTTATATTAAGTAATATAAAATAACTCAATAGAGTTCTAAGTATAAGATAGTCTATCTTATATACTACAGACTGTGGTCTGTATGCACACTACAACTAACCTACTCTAAAGTACATATGCTTTTTATAAGGCCACATGTTATTGCTATATTGTATGATATTATCTATTTCAGAACTTTTTATATTCTTCTTTGTGTTACATGATTGTGTGATCTGTGACTGTGACAGGTATCACAATTCTGTCATATATGATTTCATCTCACACCTTTCATCTATGTTCAAAAAAATGAAAAGTAAAAATTTAAAAATTAAAAATTAAAATTAAAATAAAATTAAGATCAAGTTTACTGCTTACAACTCTAACAATATCAAACAGTTGACTATTGAGCAATAAGTAAAATTAATAGAAAGCTTAAATACATTAAAAAATATCAAAGGTAATATAACAATTAGAACTTACAAAACAAGAAAAACTAAATAGCAAATTAAGTAACTATTAGGGTTTTGTGTTAGTTAAATTGTATTTGCTTTTCTTAAATAGTTTTATTTACCTTTTATTTACCTTTTTTCTTTTATTTTTCTTGCTTTATGTTATTTGCTTTTGTATATATATGATTATGAAGTAGCTACTACAGACTACTTATATACTTTGTGTAATAAATAGATGAATTTTTAAAAAAAGATTACATAATTTAGATTATGTGACATGTGACATAAACACATAATAAAAGATACTAGAACAATGATGTCATACCTCATGATTAAGACTTCTTTACATCTCTCTTTCAAATCTATCCAACTTTATTTTCTATTACTTATTTGTTATCTATTGTTAATTTCTATCATCTATCAACTATTATTTATCTATTACACATCTATTGCTTCTTATTTGCTTACAATTTTTTAGCTTTCTGCTGCTATTATATAAACATCTGTCTCTTCTGAATTAGTATTTTAGATTATTTTATTTTACTATAACAATTATAAGTTGGAATAACTAAGGATTGAAGCTTGATAGTAACCCAAAGATTCATTAATTTTGTTACAAACTTCATTTAGCTTATATTTCTACAACTAGTAAATTAATTTTTACAAACTAAGTTGCACTGGAAAGCTCTAAATAATGGCTATTTGCATATATATGAAATATACAAAAGTGACAACAGATTACTAAGATATCAGACCATTAGTAACTACAAGTTTCATTAGCTATTATCTCAGAAATAATTAAATAGATTCTTATGATCAAAGTTGCATTGGAAAGTACTTATCAAGCAGTTTCTAGTAATATATTATATATTATATAGAAATTAATATTTATAAAGATATAAGTATATTAATATAATAATATAATTAATTATCTTCTAAAATTAGCCTGACATCTACTATGGTAGATAATAGTCCTATTAGATATGAGTTTTGATTATGTAATAAAAACAGCTTATATATAGATCATTACTATTTTATATAAATATTTTTATATTTAAGAATTAGATCTTAAACTTAACAATATTATTTATTATCAATTTTCATCAATAATCATCAATTATTGTTTTTCATTATCATTGATATCTGTATTGATCTTAATTATTATTATTATTATTATTAAACTTCTAAATTACTTCTAAATCTTTAAGAGTGTATATAAGATTCAAATATCACAAATAAGTTAGTAGTTCATTTTGTGATAAATTTTATTATAATTATTAAAATTAAATCAAATTAAATAAATTAAAAAATAAAATAAAATTCAAGAGTTGAGAATATACTGAGTATATTGTTGTAAATACTTTTACCTTTTTATTTTAATTTTCTTTTTATTTTAATTTTTTTTTCTTACTTGAGCTAAAAGAATAATATAATAGTTATAAATGTCACATATTATATAAGAAAATCAAGAAGAAAATCTATAGCAGTTGATATCATAATAATATAGCTAAGATATATTAGCCTTATAAAGTGTATATATAATATTAGAGTAGATTAGAATAAGTTGTATACAGACTATTATCTATATTGTAATAATTACTAGCCAAAATGGTCGATAGTATACTATTATTATAAATTCTACTCTAAACTATATATGTTGTCTATGAGTCCATTATACTATTACTACAAAATAAATATACTATAGCTATACTCTTGACATTATTATTCTAGTTCCTTTTACTATTTATGATATTATATCATGTGATGCATTATGTGATCACAGTCACATGCCTCTATATTGTTTAGGGATATAAAATATAAAATAAAATAATCAAAATAAAATATAAGAGTTCAAGTATATTATAAAAGTCTATAGTATGTAAAATAGACTATTTTGTACTGAGAACTCCATTTATATGTTATGTGATTATATAATTGTAATCTATATAAGTTAATAATATAAAATAGTTATAATAGTAATATATGATATTATGCTAATCTTTAATTTCTTTACTGAATATTATTTGTTTAAATGTTCTAGTTAAAGCTATTGTGTTACAATTTAAGATTCAAAGTGTAAAGTCAAAATGGGAACCTTGTATTAGATTAACATAAGACCAACCTACTCTAAAAACTATATATTATCCATAAGATTAATAAATAGTAAACATATTATATAATATTATTATTCTGAAATCTTCTATATCCTTTTATGTGATATGTATGATATTTGTGACAGTCACATATATCATTATTCTATAACCCTAACTCTAAGTCTTAGATAATAAAATAAAAATACAAGTCTACTATCTTTAGCTCTAATATTATCTTTCTTTTTAAAGTTTTTTCTCTGAAGAAACTAACTTCTATTTTCACTAATTCTTCTCTAACTTCTTCAAATACTCTTCTTCAAATTTTCCATTATTCCATTTATACAATATCTTTACCATATATATTTCTGGTAATTTTTCCCTTCTAAAATTTTATTTCTCTACTATATCTATTTTTTCTTGCCTTCTTACTTCTATACTCAGCCTTCCTTTGAAATTTGCTACTATATTCTTTGCATTATCTAAGTTCTTTACCCTTTTCCATGTATTATGCTCTATTGTAAACATCTTCTATTACACTAAGTACTTTACCACTTCTTTTATTTTTATTTTATTTAGAATTTTTTCTACCTTCTACTTCTCAACTCCATTTATTTCTACTGGTTTTGCTTCTTCCACTTTCTGTCCCTCCACTAGCTCTTTATACCTTACTACTTTGTTAACATTTATAATTAGCAATCTTAGTTTAACTACATTAATAAATACTACTTCTTTAAATATATGAACTAACATATTGGTTCACTAGTTTCTTTACTGGTCTTTTTTTGAACACCAAGTCTTTCATACTTAATATTACTTTATCCCTCTTCTTCCATACTTCTGCTTTCTTTCTCCTCTTATCTACTTATTGTTATGATTACTACAATCTATACCTAATGTTCTACATATATTTACCTTGTGTTTAACACAAATTAGACATGTGTTGGAATTCATTTCACTTCTAACCCATATTTACTGTGCCTTATATTCTTCCCATACTTTATTAGTCAGATGTTATATTCTATTCTAATCTATAGATAATATTCCTTCACTTATTTACACTCTCTAACCTCTTCTGGTATAGATCATATCTCTTCATTTTCTCTCAGATATTCTTGCTAAACCCTTGTCAACTTCATAGATCTCTATCCCCAATATTCAAGAATCACTAGTATATAGGGTACTTACTTCACAGTTTCTATTCTAGATAGTTATTCTATAGACTATCTAGTATATAAACTAGTAGCTTATATTATACTAGCCTTATCCTGAAAATTGACTAAAAATAACATACTCTTTTGGTGTTAGTAACAACACACCTTGTTATTCTCCAGTAGTTCTAACCCACTAATTTTCTTAAGTTTTACTTCTAAAATATATAACCAGTACAGCTAGTAGAGATATAGTATACAAGCTAAAGTTAAAGGTCATTTTGACCCATCTTCCATATTCTTAGATAATGCACTAAATTACTTATTTAGACTTCTGAGATATCTTATCAAATCCTGGATAATGAGATATGAACTATATCTAATATTAGTACCTCATGTAGTAACCTTATATATTTCTTATTCTCTTATCATTGTTTTCTCAAGAACACCACACTTATCCCTCATGGTTATTAGATATATATAGTAGTAGATATAAACATGTATTCTTATACTTTACTTTACCAATTGATCATCTCCTTCATTTTTTCTCAAGTCTTTGTCTAAGCCAAGCTTAGGATCATAATATTTTATTTTCTCTTGTGCTTAATACTACTCCTGCTTCTTTCTAAATTTTCTTCATTCTTTCCACAAACTCTATTGCTTGCTCCACTTTTTCTTTTTTCCTAATATCTACTCCCATTATCAACTTTCTACCATAGTTTGCCATAAATGGCAATACCTTTATTGCTAAATGTGTTTTATTGTTAACTGCAAATTTATAGCTATTCTTCTAGCCAATCCTTTTGTCTATAGTCTACAAAAAATCAAAGATACTGTTCCAGCTTCTAATTCATTCATTCAGTTTGTCTATCTATTTGTAGATAAAAGAATATTGACAACTTCGTCTCAATTTCTAATATTCTATTCAGTTCCTTGGTCAACTCTACTGCAAACTGAGGTCCTCTATCTAATATTACACTCTCTAGCAATCTATATAGCTTCCACATGTTATCTCTGAATAATCTTGCCAATCTCTTTGCTAATGTTCTCTCTATAGTTGTTATAAATGAGCTATATTTGATAACCTATCACATACTATCAAAATCACATCCTTGCCCACTACCAACAGTAACTTTGTGATAAAGTCTACTATTAAATATGTCTATGGTCTCTTTGGTACTTTATTTACTATTAACTTTCCTACTGGTGCCTTTATTCTATTCTTCATTCTCTGGAACAAGTCACATCCATTTATATATTTTCTTATATTTTTTATCACTTCTAACCACTATTAATTTCTTATTACTAACTCTGTTATCTTTAATCTTTCTCTATATCTAGCTACTAGTATATTGTGATGTAATCAGATGATTTCTACTCTAAACTTCTTATCCTTTAATATATACACTTTTTCTTTCTTCAACACTAGTTCCTCATCTATCTGCTATTCATCACCTCTCAATCTATTATATCTACTTCAGGTTCTTCTACTACTACTTTAGTTAGACTATAAATCTATTCTTCTTTTGTAATTTTTATTTTCTACTCCTACTTTTTAGTCTGGTCTCCTACTTAGTTTATCCACATTTCCTATCTGCATTTCTAGTATATGTTTAAAGTATTCTAAATTCTTGTGATCTGTTCAGACCTCAAACTTGAACTTTGTACTCTCTAATTAATGTCTCCAGTTTTCTAAATTCCTAATAACCACTAATATTTCCTTGTTATGAATTTTGTAATTTCTCTCTGTCTCATTAAGAGATTTTGACAAATATGTTACTAGCCTCCATTACCTATCTTCACATTCAATAGATAAAACTCCTCCTATTGCATAGTCTGACACATTAACTTCAATCTTCATCTTGTTGTTTAAATCTAGTACTACCAATACCAGTTCTTTTGTGAACTTCTCCTTCAACTTCTTAAATGTCTTTTTCTATCTCTCTTTTTACTCCCATTTTTAATTCTTTTTTACAAAGTTATACAATGGTCTGGCTATAGATATGAAATATTTATTGCATTGCCAATAATAATTGGCTAGTCCTAGAAACTTCTATATATTCTTAACTCTTTTTAGAGTTAGCTAATCTAATACTTCTTTCACTTTCACTTTCTTTATCTTAATTCTCTCTAATCCTATCACTACTCATAAGAATCTTATCTCTCTGACCTTCTACTTGCATTTTCCTGGTTTTATGTACAAACCATTTTCTACCAGCCTCTTTACTATCTCTTCTACTACTTTGTCATATTCCTTCTTCCTCTCTATTCCTATTATAACATAAATGTTGCTGGAGAATTAGTAAGCATAAGAAATATTACTATAAGTTCAAACAATCATTTTGAAGTCATGAATACCATCTTTTACTTATTCTTCTTCTTTATATATACATTATTATAGCCCCAGCATAAATCTAACTTAGCAAATACTTTTTAGTTAGTGTAATAGCAAATGAAAGATTGAGTTGGGTATCTACTTGTAGCTATATTAGCAATCTTAATATCTTATAATAAGAGACTTTCTTCATCTCTGCAACTTTCTTCTTATCAGTAGGTAAGTCATTTGTCAACAGAGGTAGGATTGATCTAGATTTATAATTAGCTATACTGAAATTTTCCAACATTCTTTTTATATATGCCCTTTAAGATATCCTGATCTCTTTCTTCATTCTTTTTACTTTAATATCTAGCATGTGGTTCATTTCCAATATCACTTTTACCTCAAAACAACCTTCTAGCTCTTATTTTGCCTTACTAGCTTCTTCATCATCTAATAATCCACCCATAGTATTATCTGTATATATACAGATTATTGTGAATTTTCCATTAGAACATTATATTCTAATAGTAGGTTCTTTTTTTCTTTTTCTTTTTTTTAAGTCAACAATTTATTACACAGGGCACAATAGCAGTCCATGCCTACAGGAGGAATTATGTATGGAGTATCAATACCCTAACCTTTTTATGCAGTTACCCAACATAAAGGACTACTAAGAAATTGAACCCATAACCTCAAGTAGGTTTGAGATAGGCATAATATACATGGATGGGGGGCTCTTCTACTATGCCATCTCTCCCCCCTAATAGTAGGTTCTGTCTGCCAATATTTTCTACAATATTTGAAATCAAAGATAAAATTCCTATAAAAATACTGATACTATTTGAGGCAACTTTAAGGGTCTGATATATCTCTTTCTCAATTTTTCATTTATAAACTTGTATACATCTCCTCTCTCTTTTCTTAACAATAGATATACCTTTTCCTTCCTTAGCATCAACTCTTTCTTCACATAATATCACATCTTTCTTATTAGCATTCTCTCATTTGCCTTCTTTTCAAAGACATGAATCCACTTGTGAAATTTTTGTAAAACTAATTTCTTGGCTTTTGTCAGAATTAAAGACAGTAGACTCTAAATTATTTTCAATTCTTTTCTCATTTCTATTTTTCAATTTCTTTTATTTATATTTTGAAACTTAGGACTAGAAGTTAGTGTAATATTATGCACCCATAGTCATGGTTACAGAATCACATGATATGAGAAAATACATAGAAGGATCTAGAACAA
>Ga0157364_1007729_pt1 | contig 11141 bp, 5 predicted proteins | sample AttsexASBM2_FD_111476 | JGI IMG/M metagenome (GOLD analysis project Ga0157364, IMG submission 111476) | Fungus gardens microbial communities from leaf cutter ant in Ribeirão Preto, State of São Paulo, Brazil - Atta sexdens ASBM2 | ecosystem: Host-associated > Fungi > Mycelium > Unclassified ...
AATTTTACATTTGCACTTTAAAATGTACAAGTGCTTTGAGGAAGATGAGACATTTTATAAAGCTTCAATTTAATTAAATTTTTAGACAAAGGAAAATAAAGATTTTCATCTTCGAAGCTTTTAGTATATGCGATTTTAAAATGTGTGGAATATATATATTTTTTATTTTTATATAAAAAGTGTAAGAAAGCGCCGCATAAAAATGAATAGATTTAACAATGGGGTGCGGGTTCGTCTTGTCTGCAAATTTGCATGAGCGACAGACAGCGAATTGCGTGCTGACGATGGAATAGATGAATAGAGAAATCTATCTGACGAAAGTAAGCATGCCTGCCAATTTGATTGCGGTTGACGTATCGAGGAAAACGTAACAAACGATCTATCGCTTTTTCATTCGGACTTTCAATTCCATGTTGTGAATTGTGATTCGTGATCTGATAATTCGATCTAACTTCAATGTACCAACGGGCGATCTTTTGGTAGCTCGGCTTACGCGCGAATACTTTTTCTCTAGCGATCGAAGAATAATATTTGCAACATTTTCGTATAACGAAATGATTCTTAAACAACTGTTCGAGAGTTGTTTAGGGGAGACAATGTGTCTTTCCTAATATTCATTTTATATGTTTATATCATTCATATAATTATGTTTACATTTGATTTATATAATATCAAAGACGCAGGAGACATTTAGGTTTGAAGCTTTCGTAATCGACTCAGGGAAAGTTTAGGAAGTCCCAGTATAACCGATTCGTAACTCAGTTACTATTTGTTTTATGCTAACGTAGAGTTAATTACACCGATGCCGGCAGAGTTGATGTTTGAGATGCTTGATTATATTTCGCGGAACTGCGTTTAATTGCATTTTCATGCGATTGCGAGGAATTTACTTTGCTATCAGGATGATGACTTTTCGGATATTAAAGTTATTTTTACGGACTCTATAGAACGATGTAATAAAAAAATAAACAGTTGAAGAAAATATTTTATTTTATTCTTTATTAATATATAATTAATATATATAATATATATAATTAATTAATATATATAATTAAAAAATTAATAAATCTGAATGTGTATCGATACACATATAGTGGGAAAAAAGATAATATTTACTTAATTCATTCAGTAATAATAATTTGAAAATCACATTTTTTTTTGTCACTAAGGTGTCATTAAAATAAGAGAATGATACATATACGTACTAAAGTACGAACTAAAGTATTCCAGAATGTTGTTTGATAAGAGCAGATCAACAATTTAAATTTCATTAATTAGTCCATTCGAATATATTCCCATATAATACATCCACAATAATTATTCGACCAGTGGAATGTTTGTACAGAGACTGTAAATATGAAAATCACTCTTAGCCCTAGTTTGTATATTTTTTTTGCTACGCCGGATTCGTGCTCGGGCGAGCTCACATTTTCACAAAGCGGCTGGCTGACCACCGGTATCGGGTGCTGCTATCGAAAAATCGACGTCTAGTCTGCGCACGAAAGCGGCCCCGACTTTGCTTCGCAACACGCGAGTGTAGTGGTCGCACGCGTGAATATCGCTTACGTAGACCAACCTCGCCCGAGACTTCTTCCTATCGTCACCCTTATCGTGATATTTAACGAGCACAGGTCACGTTGTATATCCAGGGTGCTCGCTTTTTATACGAACGTACCGCAATGGTAAGTTAACACCGTTACAGAACGAGGAGATAAGTGATAAAGGTGTGTGAATGAGCCGGCAAGAAGAAATAATTATCCGCAACGCAATAAAACACGACTTTCTATGACATATCTAGCTCGTTATGACAATTTCGTAATGTTATACCCTTATTAAAAAACGTAACATATATTTAGAATACTAGTTTTTTATATCCTGCTGTAATGGTAATTTAACCCCAACGCAGGAGGGAAAAAGATAAATGATAAAAGTAGACGAATGAGTCGATGGAAAGAAATAATTAATCATTATACTACTGAATAAAACATTCGATCCCTCTCTCTCTTCTCTTTCAACATACACTTACGCGTTCTCTCTCTCTCTCTCTCTCTCTCTCTCTCTCTCTCCCTCTCTCTCTCTCTCTCTCTCTCTCTTATTGATCCTCAAACATGTATTATTCAAATAAAATTCAACGAGGTATGTAACTAAAAACACAATATTAAATGCAGATATTGTCTACATTTTGAAACGTGCGGAATTAAATTTCGATATCCTTCAATTAATCTTGGAATATAGCTAAATCATTAAGAAGATTAATCTCTAAAAGATTATGATCTGGGGGGGGGGGAGTACATTTTTTTATTTTAACAAAATCTTATTAATATCCTAAAAATTATATTTGATAAACAAAGTTTCGACAATGTAACTAAAAATATTAAATTGAATACAGCGTACATTTTGAAAATATGCGAAATCTCGATATAACTTTTAATTAATCTTAGAATATTACAGCTAAAAATCATTAGAGATTATTGTTATTTTAAAAAATTCTAAACTGAGATAACATTTTCTTGTTTTGAAAGAATTTTATAAATATATTTTTAAAAACTTTATTATATTATTAATGAACAAAGTTTTGAAAATTTTCTCAGAAGATCTTTTAAGGCGATATTATAATAGCTGAGAGTAGTTTTAGTGATAGTACAATATACTTATCGCGGATTAGATTAGAAAATATCAGATATATAAAAAACATAATCTTATTATACGTATCTCTTTTATTTGACGACTTCTCGCATGCAATGCACGTTAACTCCCAGGGGTTTTACCTGAGGACTATAAAAAGCAGGGTTAAGAACTTACCTGTAGATCGGAATGACGTCGCTTTTGTACCAGACGACCAAGATAGCGGAATCGTTGTGATGAGGTGGACGAATATCGCATGGCAACTCGGCCGTTCCACCGAGGACCGCTCTTGCAGATAATGGCGGCCCTAAAACACGAAATATTGAAGTTCTTGTTAGTTATATCTTCTATCGATTCTAGAAGATCGATAAATTTTACGGACTAGCACTTTCAACTCACTGTCAGCAGTAGTTATTCAAAACAATCACTTTTATAAACATATATTTTAATGCGTTTCTCTAACTCTTTTTTGTTATGTTTTGATTCGTAAAGAGCTAATGGCTAGTTATTTATATAATACAATAAAGTAAATTGTAAATAGGAGATATATTATAAGTATTAATAAATATAAATTTTATTGAATCATTAAAATTTAATTTTGTTTAAATAACATGTCAAATTTTACACTGATGCTTTATAAATATAAAACAATTACATTTCATAAACATTTATTCTTAACAATTCTATATTTCTTTTATGCTGCATTAATAATATTAATTAAGAATTTAATACACGCGACTATCATGTTTACGCATAAAAGGAAAAAAGATAAATTTTACGTTTATTTATAACTTGTCAAAGTGCAAACGCGAGCGAGGACAAAAAGAAATTGTTTCTTTTCACTGATACGAGCAATGGCTAATTTGATACCGAGAAATCGCATCATCGTGACACAACCAGCTTTATGTTCAATAAGATCCGTATTATTACTATCAACCTTTATTGAATTACCGATAACTTTGAGAGGTCATTTCCGCGATGTAGGAAATCCGTTTTACTTACAAATAACAGAGTTGACTGGCGCAGGTACGACACGAAAGGTGATGGATTTCATAAAGAACCCGTCCTTTACCAAGAAAGGTCGCGTATTATCGTTATTATCGTTACCATACACACAACATACACTACATTTGCTTTCAACTCTGATAATTTTCTAAATTATCCTTTCACGTTAATATCCTCGTATTATTCGACGTACTGCGAAAATATGTAATCGAGAATTAAAAAAAACTGATTTAATTAAGGAAATAATTAAAAAAGTTTTAATAATCTATTTAATACTTTTCATAATTAAAGTATAATTCTTGTAATTAATACGTCACTATTATCGATTCTGCATAAAATTACTATGGCTATTTCGTATCTGATATTTGAATAAAGTTGAATAACGCAGATATAGCAGTCATTCAATGTAATTTATTAATTCCAAATTGATTTAAGACAGAACAGATTTTTTTTCGTGATACGAAAGTATAATAACATATTAGCAAGTGTCGCTGATAATTTAGCGATACGTCAGGTCTGACGAAATCAGCGCGGTAACATTTTGCCTCTGTCTTCAAGATCGATGACGATTGAATACTTCCGAGATGAAATGAGAAAAAAAATAAACGAATTCAGGCAAAGACATCGACGTTATGCAGATCGGAGAAAGGTCACGTCACAATTTCGCGCTCCAGGAATCACCGTTTCCACTGGATAGCGTTCTGGGCATTTGGTCTAGGTTAGGTATTGAAGGATTGGCGAGAATATTTGCGGAGGAGATGCGGTAGGCGACGGAAAAGGATGCAAGAGAGGACAACGCGGCCGGCCGGCGCGCCGGAAAACGGAAACGGATGTATATATGCCGGTTGTCCGAGCGTATTAAAACTGAGCGAATAGCGAATAGATTTCCTTTCCAGTCTGTCGACCGTAGAGAACGCAGATCCGTACGTTCGCTTCTCTCTCTCTCTCTCTCTCTCTCTCTCTCCTCCGTTCCTCTCTGTCTATCGACGATGGTTGAATTTTTTCAAATTCCTCGGCTCTCAGTTTTCGAATTGAACGTCAAACAAAGCGATTCGCCGAAATCCCCGAGTGTTCTGCGATTCATCAAATTTAGTTCAAAGTTTCGCTAGAATGTGAGACAGAGAGAGTGAATAAAATAAGCAGCAGCGAATCCAATCACTAATTCATTTTTTTAACTTGCACGAGGATTGTTGATTTTGTAAAACACTACTGTATGATATTCGTACTGTGTGGATATTATACTGAAAATAATATTTAAAATAGCATTACAAATAATCTATCAAATAATAGCTTCGTTAGGAAATTAATGTGTTTTATTTAAAATAGTCATTAAAAATTGATTTTCTTTCATCTTTAACCTACATTTTATTCCTGTTAATTAAGTGATACCACATAACTATATCATAAATCTCTTATTATTTTCTAAAAATTAAAATAATTTATTGCGAAAAATATCACTTCAGCCAGAATTTGAACTTTTTGAATTTGGACTATTTTACTTCTATATATCTGAAAAGCGTAAATTAACATTTGTTTTTTGGTTGTATATTCTTAAAAATGTTACGGTTTCTCTTTCATTTGCAGAGAACAATGCGTAACAAAAGTTACGCGGGCATTCCATTATCAAACTTGACGAAACCTTTATCTTATCACGTCCAATTTTTGAGTTTCTGTCGTAAGAGTCATTTTTCTTCCTTACATTTTCCACCCTATGAGCGATAGTTCGCACGGCGTCCATATTAGGTCTCTCGTTCTAAGTTTTGAATTTTTAAGCAGAATTTTCACTCTGTGCCGCCGTCACGAGAAGGAATATATTATGCAATCCCTAATTTACTGTCCAAGAGCTGGTCGCTTCACTCTCGCAGAACGGAGAAATGAGTTCATATGGATGAACAAATGGAAAGGCCCGGTGTAAATTTTACTGTTTTATTCGAATATCCGATATTCAGGTGATATGTCTGAATTTAAACGCGAGATTGATGAACGTTATTAGAAGACAGCGTATTGGCTTTAAATATTAATATTTAATCAATTATATTTGCAATTTTAAGAGAAAGGGAGGCGTACGTTTTGTAATTATTTCGTTCACTCTATTATGTATTTCCATTATAATAATGTATCTTCTGCACATCACTGATTACAGTGATAATAGTTAATTAAATTTTATTATCAAAATTTCGGGTCACTTGATGCGCATTAATTTTAATACTCTTCATCTCAATTTGGTAATATTCAAATTTTTCAGATTTTTTTTTTAAGAAATATTCATATTAATACATTAATATACTAAAATACTAATATTTACGGGAATATAATTAATTAATAAAGTCAATTTGAAAGAACAAAATTTTAATTGATTCATGAAAATACAATAGAATTATTATAACACAATCAGAACTTTTACTTAAAAAAAATCGTGATATTAGTGTGTTATAAAAAATAAAAATAATATACAAAAGAAGCGTAATTATTGCTCAGTAATAATATCAAAGTGGATACGTGGATATGTCATTAGTAATAAAATTTCATGATATATCTCCAAAATAAAAAGGTTATGGAACACGTTGGTTAGATATAAATCCTTTACAAATGTAAACCGAAAAGTTCCAGCTAGCTCAACTGCAAATAAATCGCATAGCTCACACGAACGCCAACATACAGAATTGAAACTATCTGTAGTCACACTATATGGGATTCTTCCTAGTTTCATATCCGGAGCAGTACCCGACGTGCAGAAAAAGTGCATTGAAATTTCACTGTGTGGATTTTAAGCCGGCGCGCGCCGATAGATGCCAATCCCTTTGGCGTATTCGCGATATAAAGTACACACACCGGGGAATATTCGTCGCAATAGGATTGCACATGTTGAAAGAGAGAGAGAGAGAGAGAGAGAGAGAGCGCATTGATTTTCTTGATTAAATTATGTGGATCCAAAAATTTCTCTGTAAACCGATCTCGCGGGGCGTCGCAAAATATACACAGGCGCGTATAAACCCCGTCTCCTCCGAATGATTACCGGCGAGAGTAACCCCGTTGCGTCGGGGTCAATGTATCCAACAGACAGAGACGCTAATTAAATTTGCAGGCAACCGAAGTGGCACCACTCCGCAGCGTGCGCGAGCGAGCTACTTTTTTTTTTCGCGCATTATACATTTATACTCAGACACGCGGGGGTGGATTCGCGGCCTCACAGACATCTTTACCGCGTGCTCCTCCATTTTTCTTGCTTCCCTGTAGCTCATAGAGTTAACGTTAACGGTGTTACCCGGCGCCGAGAACGCGCGGGAATGCTTTTTACTTCCACCTACTCATCCCCTTAGCCTGTCCTATACTATACGTATACGTAGGATCCGGTCTCGCGTGTACGCCACCGTCGCGCCGGTATAAGCGTACAAAACAACGGTTTTCACGGCGTCCGCTAAATTTCCCTTGGGCTGCCCGCGGTGCATTATGTGTCCTGAAGGGTAGCGGGCAACTGCGGATCGCCTCTGTCGTTCCTGTCCTGCACCTTGTCGTCCCCCGTGCCTTGCGTGATCTTCCCTCTGTCGCTTGCCCGGAGGCAAACGGCGCGCGACAGCCGCGAATCGCGCTGTGAAAAGCGTTTTGAAAAAAACGAGACCTGTGACGCACCGTCTGCCTATTTGACATACTTAAAAAAAAATAAAATAAAAAATAAAAAAACGAGGACAACACGAGAGCGTGAATAGCATGAGAGCTGGTGAGAGCGAGTCCTTTTCGTTGGTACGCGAGCAAGAGATTCTTCCACAGGTTTCGCGTTTCATTGATGATTTTTTTTCCAACGACGAGTGAACATTGTATCTGTGGGGAGATTTATGGAAGTTGCATCGTTATCCTCGACGAGAGAGGGAGCATTTTAACACTGTGACTTTTGCTTCGCAGACGTCCTCTTTGTTACGTTGAAATTAATGAGTGTTTATTAGAAAAATTATCTCGCGTTTCAGATTGGTTTTTATTCCATTATTGGCGTTATATCGGAACATTCCACCTTTTCTCAAACCGACTCGAAATTGGGCTTCTACCTTGATAAAAAACAAAATTTTCGTTCTATACACGTTGCAGGTATGTTGGAGTGAATTTCCGCCTCGACGAGAAAGAATAACATGGCGTACGTGATACTACCCGTCTCTCGCAAGAGATAGTTTCTTCTTTTTTCCCCACCCCGAGGGATCCAATTTCGAAAATTTAATACACGGTGTGTAGCAAACTAGCTCACGAAGTTTTAAAAATCGCAGTCTCGATGATTAATCTTCGGGAGCCGTGAATCACGTCATCCGAGATATAATCGTTCGGCTAACAGTCTCGATATCAAAATAGCTATATTTTTATATAAATGCAAAATGTTCTTAACAATTCATTCCAAACATATAATACAAAGTATTAACATAGAAATGTTCGGAATATAATGTATGAAAAGGTATCTTTTTTGTAATTCGAATTTTTGCGTAAAATATACACTCAGGAGAGATATCGACCACGTATTACGCAACATTTACTGTTGCCAATAGATGGAATTACATACGTGAAAATAACGATTCTTTCGTCGGAAAAGTGTGCGCCGTCAGAGCGGATATTTACTATGTAATGTGGTCCCACTGGGAGGAAAGTGATATCGTCGACGCAGCGGAAAAGCCGCTCTTTATGAAATGTTGCTGAATCGACGGTGCGGTTTTCATGTGCCTGGTCCACGGCACACGAGAGTTTACACAAGTTCCGTGCACTTCGAGAGGAAATGAGTTACAGGGAAAGGTTGCCAAAATCCAAACGGAAACGAGATCGATGGCAAACGATAGAGATTCTTGCGCGAGATACATCTTGTTTGTATAAATCTCTTCCAAAAATCATTTCGACCTACTTCAAGATCGCGACGAAGAAACTTACGCTCGAAAAAAGTCTTTTGCTTAAATCTTTTATTTTTTTCTTTAGTAATTTAATACTGAAAAGTATTGATTAATTATTTATTTTGAATAATAAAAACACTGTCGTTTAATGTTTTTAATATTCAAAATAAGAAATTTTCAATATTAAATTGGATTTCTATAAGAATATTCTAAGAGATTTCTGGTAGATTCAAAGAGAAAGATCAGACACAGTTAAATTCATCATTCAATTCCAGTATTATATTTTGGAAATAATCAGAAATTTATTTATGACAATTATAATTCTAATTGGTATGATCAGAATTAGAAATGTGTTTGAACTTATTTTTGTACGGCTGGAACATTTTTCTCAGTGTGAAATCCAAATTTGTCAACGAGTTTATCTCTAAACAAAATTCCGCGTGTTATGATGCATTCTGTACAGTTATAATGTATTCGAAGCATTAATTTACAAGGGTATCAATTTGCACGGTACTTGCCAAAGTATTAAAGCAGCAACAACGCAAATTAAAAGTTATCTGTGAGTTAACGATCGATATGTGCATGTAACTCGCAATTGCAACTCGCAACAATTATTAAACGACAACAAGATATAAATATCATGACGATGAAAAAAATCAGAAAGATTTTCAAAATAGAAAAGTTCTTTTCTATTTTCTTGATTTGATTGATTTCTTCTAACTTTCATTGTTATCCTGTAACAAATGAAACTAAAAACATTTAACATAAAATAAGACGACATTCGAGAAAGAATCTAATATATTTTTGCCACATTTACTATACTCTATCATACTCTTAACAGCCTTTAGTTTCAATATTATTTCATTCTTTTAAAAAATATTTATTACTAAAACACAATTATACATTACAGTACACTATTATTACTTTGCGTACACAATCAAGATGATAAGAATTGCTTTAATAGCAATTTACTTTAATGATTCATATATTTTCCTTGGATACTTTACGATTGCACAATTTATCTTGCTTAACTGATTATCGCGACAGCGTATTTCGCAGTCTTTATGTCGAGGAAGAGACAAGATACGTGAATGTCTCGCTGATAAGGAATACAGGAATGTGGTGACCGCGCTGCCAAAGCTAGAGGCCGGAAATCAGTGTTACGGCTACCCTTGTCTGGCCCTTACCGCGCGCAGAAATAACCCAAACGGGGACTATCCGGCTAAGCCGATAATCCGCGGGTCAGACAGTGTCGAGAAGCCGTACAACTTTGCTTAGCCCCGCCCTTTACCCCTTGGCAATCCGTGCCCTATGTTCCATCTACGGAAACCTGCGGTTTGCTGGGAGCTATCGTTTCTGCGCTTTGGCCACACCTTGTAGAAATCAATTTACTCTCGGGCGATTCCACGGGATCGGCTGGGAAAGATCGCCGCTGAGCAAAGACGAGGATTAAGGAGAATAAATACGAGGATTCCGTGAAGTCTTTAATAATCGAAGACATGTCGATGTCATGGCTCGCCAGTTTTCGTAAGTTAAGCGATAAGTTCAGTGTAATTCCAGAAGAAAAGACGATTAGCAAATATATTCGGCGATCGAAGATTCATTTAATTTTAAAGTCGGCTTTATCATCAATGGTTACGTTATTTGCAATAACGTTTCATTATTTTAAAATTCATATAATTAATATACTCATAATTGAAAGATAATTTATTTTAAATTCGATTTTTTAATTGAATTATGCACAATTATTTTTAAATTGGAATTATGTGGAAATTGAAAAATCTCTGTTTTCAATTTTACTATTTTCTATTTTTTTCTTTCAATAAAAAAAATCTAAAGTTTAATTAAAATTCTTCAAATTTCACTACTGGCTGTCACACTTCATAATTACTACACTTCATCCTATTCTCTTTATAATAATAAAAAATAGGAATAAAAATTCAATATTAAAATAAATAATCTAAATTTTTTTACTATGAAATCAGAGCATTAAGCAAAACTTACTTTAAAATTTATATTATACATTATATACAAATAAAAGAGACTAAGGGCACACGACACTCACGCAAAATACAAAAAGATTTAAGATCATTTTCCATTTGAAAGGTTAATTTCATGTAATTCGCCCTTCGACTTTTGATTATGGTGTCTATCGAAAATCCAATCGATTCGCTTTTCCAATCCACGCAGGTGTTCTTGTAGCTTACTTCGTTTCGCAGGGAAAACAATCCGAAAGCGAATAAACTGTTAGATCTCGTTTAATCGAGATTAATCGCCTGGGCAATTCTTCCCGTGTCGAATTGTCAGGAAACGACCGCTGCGTACATCGCACGAGAAGAAGGAAGAGAGATCATTTTCTTCTGATCGAACTTGGTGGTCATCAGAGATCGCTTCATAAAAGTGGAAACATCACTCGCATGCGTGCGAGTGTGTGCGCAGGCCAAGATATACGTTGCTCCGAGCGTGCAATATCGTTGAGCTTTAAGATTTTCGCAGCTGTGACAACAGTTGGCCGCAAGGCGGTGACCCGATTTCCCCCGAAACTCCCTTGCCAATATCATCATAACCGTAATTCCATGACACCATTGGGAACTTTTTTCTATTCGTACCGTGTGGTCCTCGCCCATGTCCCTCGTTGTCGTTCTCATCTCG
>Ga0157364_1007730_pt1 | contig 11140 bp, 8 predicted proteins | sample AttsexASBM2_FD_111476 | JGI IMG/M metagenome (GOLD analysis project Ga0157364, IMG submission 111476) | Fungus gardens microbial communities from leaf cutter ant in Ribeirão Preto, State of São Paulo, Brazil - Atta sexdens ASBM2 | ecosystem: Host-associated > Fungi > Mycelium > Unclassified ...
CTGCAGTAATGAAGCAATTAGTAATCTTGTTCTATTGAGAAACTTTTTATAACACGTGATTTGAATATCTTTTGACATTGAAGAAAGATTAAAAAATGAAATATACTTTCCGTCATTCATCATTCAATGATTACGTGAGCTCGTATCTAATTGTTGTGTAGCTCGAGTACTCGCTTATCTTGGTGCTGTACTTATCTATACTAATGATGCGTTGCATACTGTATGTACTTAAGTATTGCCGCCGGCTTATCTTGTGCTTTCAAAAATTCGGATCAATGCACCGCCGTGGTAAGTCAATGACTTTGCGAATAAACAAACAAAGCAGACGCATCCGCCTGTGAATAATCGGCTTAAGAATGTTTTCCCTAACAGTATCCTATTTTTTCAATAAGTGGAAAGAGCGTTTTCTCCACGCACGCGTAGTGTTTTATTCAATAATGATTTTTTTTTTTTTTTTTTTGTTAAATTCAATGGAGGAGCAAACTTAATGATAAAATTATTTAATTTATACATTTAATTTGAATTTTTTATCGTACATTTTCTAATTTGAGGTCACTTGATTAAATATCGTGACCTCTTCCTGTCACTAGATTTCCATAAAATCGCGTATGCAGTTCATGTATGCGGTGCACGTGAACGAAACGTTCGCTCACTTTCGCGACCTCATTTCGTAACTCGATCGAACATTTCATCGGGCGGCTCGAAATAAATTTGCTCGTTTTTCCATTATACTAATATAATATGTTACATGCGAGATGCTTCCATTATTTCGAATTCACAATTTACATGAGGAATTTGCGATAAGTAAATTGCGATCTTCTAATTTATTACGTTATACATATGTAGGTATTTCTATCAATCTTTAAAATGTAAAAAGTTAATAATATTTCATTTACATGTAAATATTTTAAAACTAATAATAATATAATATTATCATTATAACATTATACCATTATAACATTATAACGCCAATGCAATATTGTACTTTTGTTATTATTAACTAATGTTAATAATAATGTTTTGTCGATTACAAATGAATAAATTCCGAAAATCAATTTAAATACATTAATTGAATGGCGTCATTTTAACTTTTCAACTTGACTGAGAATTTCACAACGTTATCTTGACAGGCACACGGAAATGATATGCTGCATCAATCTAGTAGGACCATGATAAATCTTGAATAAATGATGATAAGTAACGAACGACAAATATTATTATCAGAAAGCGAACCTTCTAAGCATGTATCAACGAAAATCGTTGAACGCGAAACCTTCGATAACAAACAACATCTCATTGCATTCTTTAGTATGAAACTACAATTTCGAAACGATTTGATTTTTATCTGGAAACGCGTTACGTCTTCTCTGACAAAGGGAACGGAAGTAGAACGAACGATTGGTCACGCAAGACAAACGTCGTGGCAAATGTCCTTGTAATCATTTTGTTCAGTTCTTTTTTTATAATTTTATTATATCCTTTTCATTCGTATTGAACTAACAAATATCTTTTAAGATTGTAATGTGAATACATAACAAATAAAAGCACTAAACGATCAAGCTGGATCTTTAGTGCTTAAATAATTCAATGTGAATTTACGTACTCGTATCCTGCAAACTGCGTGCCAAATTTAATTTTCAGTCTGAAACACAATCCTAACAGAACTAAAGTAGTAACATCATAAATTAAATTCACAAGCAATTTAATAATATTGATGCTCATAGATATCTTAGAAAGATCTTCATAATCTGATCCTTCCAATAAACATCTTCATTAAAACCTATAAATAATTTTATTAGGAAAAACTTCCTCAGCTGATATTTGAACTCCCGTATTTTTTATCTGTAAATAATTTTATTAGGAAAAACTTCCTCAGCTGATATTTGATCTCCCGTATTTTTTATCTGTAATCCATGTTCAACAATATTGGAAATTGATTACGTTTTAAGGCAACCTTGCTCTCTTTTATTTATGTCGTTTGTATCTGTTATTATATATTGACGTCGAGAAAGTTGTCCGATTGTTAATCGTATCTTAGGCCTAAGCGACTTGTCGTGTCTCTTGCGTGCCTTTCGAATGTAGATCTAACGAAAGAGGGTTAAAACGCTCGACCCGGTTCATTCGCAATGGAAACACACCGTTTGTTTCACCTTGAGCCGCGACTATTCCATTTGCGCGGCCCCCTGATCCCATTAACGCAACTATATCCGCGAAGCCCTACAAATATATATAGAACTTCTCTTTTTGATACGTCCCGTGTACTGAGGAAGTGTCTCACAAGTCGCGATACTACGACGATGTGTGAACAGGGTAGTTCAGTCAGAGCGAGAATAGCGTTGTTAGAAGGTGAATACTTATCACAGGATGCGCCATTATGTAAAAAGACCAGGTGAACCAATTTCAAGGATGCACAGTTCAAAGTACTCAGACAGCAGTCTAAAATTGAGATATAAAACGTCTTAAAGATGTCTTTTACATATCTTTAACATGTTTTTTTTTCCTTTAATATATTTATAAGATGTCTTTTAGGAATTAAGATGTCTTATGTTTCGTTTTTGGATATGTGTGTCGTTTGGATAAGGACGACATCAGAAATTGGTCCCAAATTTTATAAATTATATATAAAACTGTGCTATTAGAAATTTGCCACGGATCAGAAATTTGCTCCAAATTATATTCAGCAGTCATTATGCACAATGTTAATTAATTCCTGGTCTTCTTACATCATGGGCTGTACTTTCGCCAACTTAAGAGTGCATCGTGCAGATCGTGTGCATTAATCGAGCCGTTATTCTGTCGAGAAGAAAACAATTCACAAAACTTCACTTAATCTTCAGTTATGGATGGATCACCGAAGAAATATTCACCTATTGTTCTCTCGAGTATTCCAAAGCGTTAAAAAATTTTTCTTTAATTAAAATTTCATAATGTAAGTAGTTGAATTAACATTGCAATTTTGTAATGATGCTAAAAAACCGGGTGAACGATTACTATTCAATTTCAGTCACGCGACTACTTCTATTACAAACGAAAGACGTTAAGCAATAAAGATAGGCTAACTTAACTTTTTTAATAACTCGGGAAAATTGAACATTATTTATTCAATTATTTATAATGTAATATTATATATTAATAATCTTAAATCTGTTCGCGTTGCTTGAAATATCCTAAAAATATTTATACTTAAAATAAATATGTTTGAAAAGAGAGAAAGCAAAAATGTTGATTACAAAAAAGTGCAAATAGCACAGAACAGATTTCTTATTGATATTAATAATAATGTTTGCAACATAAACAATTTCAACGATTTAAACGTCTATGATATTTCATCGATATAAACGATAATACAATTTTGTTTTTGACTTATCCTCTCGAATTCTTGGAAGAGCGAAATGATTTCTTGTGTGAGAATTGGAAATTTATTAGAACAAAAAAGCGGTGCTCACGATTGTCATGCAAATACGATATACCGCTTGAGTCTCAGGAGAGCGTTATCGAATTTGTATTTTCTTTTTCAGGAAGAAAAATGGCACCGGTTCTGGGCGTACCGCCTCCACCACCACCGGCTCCTCATATGGGACCAGATGGTCTGATTTTGCCGAAGAAACCATATAACCCTTGCCTTATCTCCACTAATCATAAGGACCTTCACAGAGAGTTACTCTTCAACCAAAAAATGTAAGTCGAGTTCCTTCAAAATTTAAAACACGAAATTACTTTGACCCTCCTCTTCTCTCAATTATTCCGAATCGTAAAAAAAAATATTTTTTAATTAAATGCTTTTAATTAAAATTTTATAACATAACAGACAGATTTAAATCAACATAACACAATATAATGTAGCATCAATATAGTTAAGTTAATATAGTTAAGCTACAATTTTGTAATAAGGTTAGGTTGAAAATAGTATTTCTACAAAATTATTATATCTCTTTACAGCTAGAGATAAATTATAATTTCTTCAAGTTCAATAAAAACTTTTTTATTCGATTTAAATAATGACGTAAACTAGAAATTGGAAACTTAAATTAGAAACGTTACACCTTACTGTTCCTTTTCTGCTAGAATTAGTGAGACAGAATTAATCGCAAGATATTTTCTTTTCTTAAAATCTTTTTTATATATAAAATTTTTTTATATAAAATTTCTCTTAATAAATTCATTATGTAAAGTTTCTCTGAATATATTTTATTTCATTAATTCTTCGAGAAGTTTTTTATTTAGGCAGACGGTTTCTTTTATTCCGTCTGCGGTAAAGTCGGAACGAAAGAGAGAGATCCCCCCTAAAATAAATACTTTATCGTTTCTCTCGTGCGTTAAAAATTAATTAATATTATTAATTAATACAAGAAGAGGTGATTAATACTCGCGATGAAAATGGAAAGCCGATTAGCCACGTGTAAAAACTTCCTGATGAAAGCTGGTGCTACTGTAAAACAAATTTATCTTTATTGTGCATTAATCCGAGCGTGATCGAGTACTAGATCGTGTGAGTTCAAATTTCGCTTGATAAATCATTATTTCTCACGTGATTATACTTATTTTCGATCGCGGTCAATCGTGATAGCATCAAATATGTTTCCACATTAAACCCCTATTTATGTCTAATCAATACGTGATCGCGCTCATACTCGGCGCACCGCACCTGTGATTCTTCACGCTTCGATGGAATTAAGTGGTTCACGCTTACCGACTTTTACCTTGGCACGTAATTCACGCCAATTCGCACGCGTGGTTTCTTCACTTGCGATCGAGATTACAACGTAATCTTACGACGCGTTCTTATCTGTCCTGTAAAATGTATATATCTTTATTACTATGCACGCGCAAAATCTTATTTTATTTATTTAAGAATTACGTATTTTATTTATTTACGAATTTCTTTCAAAATTTTATTTCGTATATTCGATTTTATTTTTGATATTTGCATTTCTCTAACATACTTCAATTTTTACACTCTAGAGATTATCGCTTATTACATCAACGAAAGTCGCTTCTTTTTTTAATCAAAAAGGATTGTCTCAGATTCATTAAATGTACGCTTCTCCTTTTTGTCTGCAGCGGTAAGAACGTCTTGAACCAAAAAAGTGAGCTGCAACGTGCTCTGGAGAAACAGAGAGAAGCTGCGTCGAGGAGGGAAGCTGAGAGGATCCGTGAGGAAAGTTACAAAGACGATCCCAGGACTGCCTTGCAAAGGGCGATCGAACAGAGAGCAAGACACATTCAACTAACGGTAATCCAAGATAGGGCGCAATTAGCTAATCTTTTACTTTGTGAAATTATTATATCGACATATTATATTTTTAGATTTCGAATCCTGACATCTAAATCTTTACATTTCCAAATCCTCGGAAGAAACTATTCAGTTTTTACGCTTGTATTCTTCATTTTACTGGAATTCTAATCCTTCACTTCTAGAATCCTTAAACTTTAATAGATTTTAATATTATAATAAATTATTATCTAAGCTTTAAGTCTTAAGTTGTAAGGAATTGATCATAGTCGACTATTTTTTTTATATTCGACTGTGATTAGTTTTCTAACAGCCTAAAACTTAAAGTTTAAGTAATAGCTTATAATTCTAATCTTCAAGGATTATCAATCTTTTGAAACCTTAGTCCCTCTCTAGAATCCTCAAATTCTAAATCCTAAATCTTTAAAGATTATCAATCATGTGACATCTTATGAAATTCGATCGAAATAATAGAAGGTGCATAAATACAAATAATTCCAATTCAAATATACAACTTATGATCAAGTTAAATGATCTGTTAGTCTTTATATTGATTTCTTTATTAAATAATTTTTTTATAGCAGGAGCAATCGCGAACGACGATGGAGCCGCCGAGCAACCTTCTGATAACGGCGAGAGCGAAACTGAGGCCGCGCACCGAGTCCCAGTGAAGTTGGCGAAAATCGAAGATCGCGCAAATGTCGCGCCTGGGTGAAGAGGATGATCCGCTTAAAGAGAGCGGCTCGAAATTTCATCCTTAAGCGCCTTATCGATTGCAATCAGTGTACATATGCATAACCCGATAAGATTTCCTTAACACAAGGATTATTAACGGCGTCATTTGGCGCGTCGGAAGACGCGTGTTGTAACAGACGTTAGATCTTAATATTAGGCGTTAAGATAACACGATGGAACGTAACGAGCGCGCATTTGATTGCTATCACGAGAATCGCTCGGGATCTCGAGGAACATTTCGTGTTTAATGCGCCACATCGCCGCGCCAATCTGTCGTAAAATCATTCCCAAACAAAGAACCAAAATGACATCGTGTCTCGAAAATTAAAGACTATCTTTATGACGCGTCAGTTTAGACGCCGTAAATTATAGTGTCGTGTGCGTATTGCCCCAGATCAAGCAGCACACAAGTTCTCATAAAACGCATATCGGGTATCTCAATGTACAATACAATCAACAACCAACTACGTGTCTTCGTTTAATAGTAGATCAGTCGAGCTTAGTATGCGTTTGACGACCAATTAGTATGTCAACACGATAACGTTATTATGCGGTAATCGCGGTAATCCAATTATATTGTACGTGCTAACGTTGACTCGGATATAATAATCGACGTATTTTTTCTTACAAGAACGAAGATTTCGTTGTGAAGGCATCAGCGACGAGATAGCACAGTAGGACAGATCGACAATAGATAATAGTTGTAGATTAACGGCGAGATAATGCGAAAGAATTTAATTGTGGATGGTGTTTGCCGATTATTGAAATGGAAAATTGTCTCTGCTCTGAGCTTTTGATCTTAAACGATATTAAATTTTTTTTTTATTTGAGAATATTCAAATTGTCATAAAAATCGCCAATGGCGGATATTTGCAAGGATCGCTCTTGAAACATTTGTCTACACACTGTAATAAATAATAAAATCTATCGTTTTACAGACAAAAATGATATTCGTTTTGCGTCGCGTTTAGGATTAATCGTTCGAGCACGAGTTATGAACCGTGAATACCTGGATATCCGCGATACGTATCCATGTAAGAGTTCTCTTCGTGTCGAAGGCAAGTACCCCTTTCCTTCTCTCCAGAAAATCACGACGATGTTTTCCATGATCTTTGACGCGATTTCGGGCACATAGATAGAATGTATTTTGTACGAAGCTTAGATGGTGGCATTACTTCGTTTTTTTCATTTTCTTACATTATGAAATAAATAAACTCATTCACGATAAACATAGGAACGATTGAAGCTAACGTGAAGCTAACGTGCAATTATTCACATGATTCATTGTTAAAATTATCGATTTATCGTAATGACTTCTGGACACAGTGAGCAGCTATGAACAGATCAACTGAAGCTCAACATTATTTTCAGGTAATCTGTGAGAATTGAACAAAATTATATCGTTATGATTACGTGAAAGTGATGCCACCTAAAAGTAAAAGTAGTTTCCGCTAGGAGACAAGAGACGAATAAAGTCAGGACTCCGCGGGACCATGTGTTCTTGTACTTCGTTACACGGCAGTAAGATAAATCTGACATTCTGCCTTGCATAGTAGCAATTATTATTAAACGTATTTAAATATCGACATTAAATTTAACTATATTTTGTGGCTCATTATTGACGAATCTTACAAAGGTACGCAGCATCATTAGATCGAAAATAATATAAACCGTTAAGTTTGTTACAACTTTAATTTATCAAGCGATCCACACAAAGTTCTTATAATATATAACTCGCATTTAAGAAAATATACCCGTATATCCAACCAATAGAGGAGCCACGAACGGAAGATACTTTCGTTTTCTTTTTGTACAGTTGTATGTACACGTGTATGTATATGTTAATTTACGTTTGTCATATTTAGTTTAACATAAATTTAATCAAGATAAGGATCTTGAGAGAGATCATCACAATGATAAAATCTCGGATTCCAAATATATTTTATTCAACACTAAACATCAACCCCGTCATTTCTATTCCAACGTGTAAGAAATCAGTAATAAAGTGGATAAAAAAACGTTGCGAGAAATATAACAGCGAAGACCCTTTTTTCGAAGTATATATATATATATATATATTAGAAATAAAAAAAAAATTAAAAATACGAAGAAGACACATTTAAACGACACGCATGGAAACACCTGGTGTTTTTTTTGTTGGTATATATGCTTTTATCGTCGAATTTTGCTACTTGGTACCTTTTTGTGATTGAGAAAAAACCGAAGTTACGGATAGTACACTCAGAAATGTCATTACTAACGTATTACAATAATTATTTTTCGCATCAAACATTGCAGAGTGTTCGATGCTTCGACAATGATGTTACATCGAGATTAAAATACATCTTGACGTCCGATAATAATTCATGTAAAACAACGGCTGCGTTTTAATAGTCGTCACCGCGAGAAATGACTTCTTTACATGTGGGACGCAGAACGAGTGTATGCTCAAATTGAGCAGTATAACAGCCTTTGACGTCGACCAACGGCGGATACGCTTCTACAGCGCCTTTTTCGCAAAGATCCTTCAGCGCCATTTGATATTTGGTACAACCGACGCGGTCCAACCAACGTTTACAAAAAGCCAAAGTACCTAAAACACGAATAAAATGGAGAGTATTCGAATTTTCAGATCTGTTATTAAATAAAGCTTTTTTAACTAATCAAGCATCTTTAGGTTTCTCACCGAAATGCTTATTGATAGTGTTGAGAAGAGACTTGCTGCTCTGCAATCTCAATGGCACGAAACCAGCATCAAAACTCTTCATGTAATGCGAACATTCCATATCATCGTGAACCACGCCTCTACCAGTAGATCCGAAAGTTTCGATCGCATAGAACTCGTTCTCTTCCATTCGGATTGCTTCGCCACCTCTAACTATTGGTACCGTTTTTCCGGCGTGTATGCGGTAAGGTGAAATCGAATGGCCATTCAGATTTCTAATTGATTTCACCTACAAAAGATTCAATTAAATAATTATTGAATGATTATTTAATGATTAAATTCTTATCACTCTTTAACTATTAATTTTTTTTCATATATTTTTATATATTTTCGATTAAATATCGAATTAAAATTTAAACACTTGTGAATTAGAAATATCATATATTTCTAAAGTTCTAAAGTTAGTTGACATCAACTGATATTTGCTATTAAAGATAGTCACATTATATTCTTATAAAATATTTTGTGTTGTTCAAAGATTAATTAGATAATCATAAATCAAGAAAAAAATATTAATTAAATCAAATAAAATTACACTTTGCATATAACATTCTTTCATACTTGATACGTTTTGCCATCCAATTCCACCTCGTACGATTCCATAACTTCTTGAATAGCAGCACCAACATCGCATAATTGTACATCAATACCAGCAGCCTTGATACCAGTATTGGTGGCGTCGCGAACAGCTTCAATCAGCGGGTCGTACTTGGAATTGAAAATCAAAGTGAACGCACAATCAATGATTCGCCCATTAATGTGAGTTCCAAAGTCGATTTTGGTGACGTCGTCGAATTCGAGAACGGTTGGATCACCGGCATTCGGAGTATAGTGAGCCGCGCAATGATTGCGGGAACAACCAGTCGGGAACGCCAATCCAGCCAGGAGACCATCCTCTCCTATTAATTTTCGAGCGGTTTCCTCCAGCTCATTACAAATTTCTATCATAGTCATTCCCGGTTTGATCTGCGAAATTCATTAAAGAAATACATTTGCAAAACTGCGATTTCAAGTGTTTTCTAAGATACGCAAATGATACAGTAGGTCTATTATTTGTGGCTGACTTATTATTCTAAATTCTTTGGAGTGAAATCTCACTTTGAAGAGTTGAAAATTGAGTTAATCTTGAAAAAGAATGACTCAATTTTGTATCTTTAAGAGTGAGATTTCATTCTTCAGGGAATATTTACTTTAAAAATTTTAGAATACATTTTACATGAAATAGATATTTGAAGTTTAGTAAAAGTGAGGTAAAAAATTTTAGAGCAATCCAGAGTTATATACTGGAGCGCGCCTTCTCCATACTAAACTATAGAAAACTTTGTCTGACAGAGAAACGAAAGGCAAACAACATATTTATTTTTCTGATTTTTCCCTAAAAACAGCATTTGTTAATCAGCGAGTTTACATTACACTGTTTAAGTTTTTTTTGCTGTATAAACGTCTTTATATTGTTTACGCAACAAATACAATTCAATGTTTATTCTAAAAAATTTGAAAATTAAACATGTCTTCTTGCAGTAACATAGACTTACATACCCATTCCATGATATGCCTCCTGGTTTGTCGATGCGCCTCGGCTGCCTGTCTGGCTTCATTATAAATATCATTATGCATTCTGTCGAGGGCACGCGCCTCCTCGCTCGTGAAGCGCAATTTGGCCATCCTGTCGTCTACCCCGGCGGGTCCGTGAACCATTATTTGTCCCACAGGAAAATTACCATCCGGGAATAATTCCGACACAGGAATACTCGGTGGATCCGTCTGCTGCTTAACCCCGCCCTTATCTTTGGGTTTACGCTTCTTCTTTTTCTTCTTTTTGACCTCTTCGGTTTCGCCGTTGTTCACCTCTGTGGTACCTAAAAATTTCAATCGAATAATTTGTCATCATTGTGACATGAATATTTATCAAGAGTCATTTAATGTTAAATTTCAGTTTATTATCATTATAAAAATATAGAAAAATTAGAAGTTACTGACAATACCTTCGGCCACTGCATCATCATCCTTAGTTTTATCTTCTTCCCCTTCTGGCACATCTGCACTGGCTTCTCCAGCACCTGTACAAACATTTCCATTATCAATATTTCATAGAGAATCAATAACACAATTTCACTTTTACGTTTATACACACATGCGCGCACGCACGCACGCACGCACGCACGCACGCACGCACGCACGCACGCACGCACGCACGCACGCACGCACGAGTCGTTTGAAAAGTTGAAAATTGAGTTAATCTTGAAAAAGAATGACTCAATTTTGTATCTTTAAGAGTGAGATTTCATTCTTCAGGGGATATTTACTTTAAAAATTTTAGAATACATTTACATGAAATAGATATTTGAAGTTTAGTAAAAGTGAGGTAAAAAATTTTAGAGCAATCCAGTGAGTTATAGACTGGAGCGCGCCTTCTCCATACTAAACTATAGAAAACTTTGTCTGAC
>Ga0157364_1007731_pt1 | contig 11139 bp, 6 predicted proteins | sample AttsexASBM2_FD_111476 | JGI IMG/M metagenome (GOLD analysis project Ga0157364, IMG submission 111476) | Fungus gardens microbial communities from leaf cutter ant in Ribeirão Preto, State of São Paulo, Brazil - Atta sexdens ASBM2 | ecosystem: Host-associated > Fungi > Mycelium > Unclassified ...
ATCAATTATAACTATTAAATATTTTATTAATTTGATATTCTTCTGAATAAAAATATGAGTTTTTTTTCAACAGTAATCCACAATCTAGTGGTTTCAATCTATATATAAATAAATATATATATATAAATAAATAAAAATTCCGCGAAAAGAAAGGCAATCTAATCTAGATTATCTATGTCCATTCTGTTGTTCAATACTTGCTGATTAAACAGTATATAAATACGTTATCCCTCAGTGTATTTTACACTGTATATTTTATAGTGTAGTATTCACAAAGTTCCTAGAGAAACTGCAAAAGCTATTTCTAAAAATCTTATAAAAATATTAAAACGTGTTTGAATCTCGTGCAGCAAGAACTAATTCAGTTAAAATACTACGACGATTCGGAAAATATGACAGAGATGCTAGAAAGAGCACTCGCACCATTATTGATCTTTGGCTCATTCTTTGGTTTAGGTATATTCGAATATCCTCGTGGACAACCTAGGATATATCTGTCTTGCCTATATGTATTGGCCAAATGGGGATCTTTTACATACTTCTTCTACTATCCAGAATACATCTGGCATTCGCAGAATAACGACTATTTCATAGACGATTTCTTGCTGTTTATTCTCATTACATCAATTCTCATTGGTTTTTGTCATTTTAAGGAAAAATTGTAAAATGTACTCCCGGTCTCTATATAATAAGAGTTGGGTTTATTTTATTTAATAATATTTTTAATTGAGCGCATTAAATGGACTTCAACTAAATTCACAATTATGGGCAAATACAGAATTATAAAAGTTTTTATAAAAGACTTTCGATATCTTTAATCACGACATACTTTTAATCAAACTCAAGCTATGCAGTCTATCCCATTCGGTCCACTCGCTAATCTGCTCATTCCTTACAAATCGCACGCAGCAATCCTATATATATAACCCTTTTTCTCTTTTCTCATCTCCTCGTATCATTCTCTTCAGAATATTCCAGGTACCAACCATTCTCGAACCCTTAGTTTTTAATATTTTTATGATTTGTCTAATATTTCTCTGTCTTCCGAGATCTTGATATACGCAGACGATGTAATTCTTCTCAAATTTTTTCACCCATTCGATACTTTAACAGCCTATTCCGCTTTAAATAAAGATCTAAGATCTATTGTCAAATGGTCTACTAATAATTCGCTACATTAGAGTCTTCCAAATGGTCACATGTCCCTCAAAATTTCAACGGTAAGCAGGTTCCTCTCAATTTTTCTCCCTCCAACGCTATCTTCTAGTTTTCCCGCGTTTAAAGCTGTCGCAAGCAAGTATGCAAGCATGCAAATATAATTCTTAGGATTAATAAAGATTCCAATGAAAATAAAATAAGTCATAAATATGGCTTCTTTTGCTTTTATCCTTTCTCAGTATATATATTTATCTGTCAATGAAACCGCGCCTGATTGCTATACGAAATGATTACCGGTGCACAGTCACGAATATAGAAGAGGCGTTGGATATAAATAATGGGGAAACATGAGTGACGAGAAGCAAGGAGATTAAGGGCTCATGGTGCTCGAAAGGCTCTGCGCTATATTTAAATTCCTCTAAATCATCATTGCTAATTGTCAATTCCTCAACATTATTATCTCATATTCAATCCTTCGATATTTCTCTTTCCATCCCATTCCTTGCTCTTCCTCTATTAAGATTTTTGATGTTTAGATTGACTCTTCATGGATATTCGAGTCACACGTGGCCTTCAAACATCGGGCTGTTTACGCCCGTTTATATTTTCTTTATCCTCTTTTCCTGTTGTCAAAAACTCCTCACTTCTCAATTACTCGTTATTTCGTTATCGTTGATTACGCCGATGTCGTCTATATTCCAGTTCTTAATCAACAACTCCTTAATCATGTACTGCGTATTCAAAATTCTTTCCTCCTATTGCGTTCGTAAATATGACCATTTATATTACCAGAGATCTACCTGGCTTAGGATGTAGCAATATTTTATTCTCCACCTATGCTGTCTCGTTTTTCTTCCTTGCTTCTCTATATCTGCTATAGTTTTATAATACTTCCTTCAGTTGCACTCTGAGCATTCCACTTTTAACTTCCTTGTCATCACATACCAAGATTACTTATTCTACCGCATTCATCGTTCCATTAAGTTCCGCTTTTTCCTACACCTCAGTCAAGTATTTTAATTCTCTTCCTGTATCAATAAAAATCTCTCCATTTTTATTCTCTTTCCGTTTTGCTGCCTCGCGTTTCATCGCATCAATCACAGTATTTAATCCTTACCACACAAATTACAATTTGATATCTCATCCATACATGGGTCACTAGAATCCGTTTGTTTATTCAGAATGATTCAAAAAATCTTTAAAAATTCTTCAACATACTTTCAATTTTTTAGTGTTACGTCCAGCGGACTCTTTTCTTTCGTGAAGATCTGGAACTTGTTGAAATAAAAAAAAACAGCTGCGAATAATGCACAAGTTGAGCGTTATAGCCTAGAAAAGACTAAAAATTTTCTTTTCCTATACTAAAAACTAAAATGAAGAATTCAGTATCTCCTCGTAAATGTCACTCCGAGATAAATCGTTATACGTGCACGAGCGAAGGACCAAAAGGACACTGAGTCTCCTCGGATACTACGGCTAAAATAATAAATATGCCCATATATCCATTGAAAGCGTCCATCGGCGCCAAGATACTTTTTAACGGTCAAATTGCGGATGATTCTTACGAGTCCATGATCACAAAATCTAAGAAACAACACGCGATAACATTCAGGGCTAAATTCTGGTTAATCTCGTACCGACGTTGCACGCTTTCTTGATGCACTGCAGGTGCGTTTTCCTATAAATATTAAGATCATAAAATTTAGGAGAACACTTTTCCACGCTGCAGACTCCGGTCAACATCCTTTCCTCCCCCAATCCGAGAGCAAAGAAAAATCTTATTACTAGTTAACGAACCTATTCCACCAATCTGAATCGGAGTAATCAGGGGCGATTAGTATAAAAACCGCGGTTTCGCCCCAGCGATTTTTTTCTGAGTTTTGGGAAGCTATAGTTGTTGAGATCTTCGAAAAAGGCTTTATCTGATTCTCGAAGTCTTTTTTCTCCAGAGTAGTACAAAACCACACATCTACTTAAGATCAACGACATTGCCTGATCGGGGAAATTGACGAAGCGGATCCGACGCTCAGCATTCCACAGTTGACGGCTCTCCGACGATCTCTCGGGCACCTTATCATCATCGTTATCGCCAAGTAGTAAATTTTTGATTTTGTTGCAGGTGGTCCTTCCTCTTTTTATGTCTTCTCTCTTTAAAGACGGCCAAATTTTTAGTGCGTTCACGCAGTTCTTTCGCCCCTTGTCATCGACATCTAGCGGGGACTAACAATGCGCGCCGCCCGTGTCCGCTAACACAGAAACTCGCGACAACAAATTCGGCTAATTCAGGCATCGACCCAAGAACAGACTCCGATCGTTCAGCCTCCAGTCTTGATTCTATCATCATTATTAGAAATTTCTTACTCCCCTGTCTTCGATCAGTCCTCAGACTTCTTCGATGACCTCTTGCCGTCCAGTTCTCTCCCAGTTTCATATTCGATATCATTATGCCCGATTAAAGAATTTCCTGTCTCGCATACTATCCCCTCAATTCCTCCTGTTCAATTTGACGCTTATTGTCCCGCTAATCAATTTTCCTTCCTCTTTCATAACGTCCATCAGTTGTTGAAATATATGTCCTACTTTATTCCTTCCATTAACGACGAAATGATACTTAGTAGGATCCACTTGCCTATTTCCAGTCCCCATACCATCCTTTATTCCTATCGATCCTCTTTCTCTCCATATGACATCTTACATAACTTTAATTTTCCCTTCCTCCTTTCAAACTCTCCACAAAATAGCGTCCGCATTACATACAACTCTCTTTTCACACATGCACACACACACATACATAAATGCGTATGACCATATATTTTAGAATAGAGAACCAAAGGATTATATTTTTATATTGTACTTAAGAAAAATGTATTACTAAATATTGCTTTTATTATAAAATTATTAAATTAAAACCCTCGTTTGTTAATTTGAAAAACTTCTTCTTATAAGTTCTCCCGCGATTGCATTTCGCCCTCTTCCCAATCATTGCATTAAGTTCCACGACCGAAAGCCAAGACATATCTGGCGTTACAGTGCGCCCTCCCGGCATACTGATCTAGTTTGGATCCTTTAAATTAAAAGTACATCCTTGTGTGCCCGTTTAGTGGAGCACGAGTTGAAGTTTCGTCCTCTATTCAACTTCCGGTTCGTTAAAAACCTCAGGACGAAGCGAAGTGCCTCCCGATTTGCGTCAGTTCTTCCCCACGGCTCCCTTGCAATCCGGAGCCTGGACGACTAAATTGGTCTAATAATTTGGTTCCAGTTCACTCCCTCAGCTCCATGAATGCGGAGTTTGGACGTAACATTAAAATAAATATTAGAATTTCATTTTAGAAAATAATAACATGTAGTATAATTTATAATTATTGAAAAACTCAAAGACACTTGCACGAACAGCAATCGCTCGGTCACTAGTGACCCATATTTGTAGGATAAGAGCATGGTGGAAAGAATAACATGGTGAAAGGAATGATGTGCTTAGTTTGCAAGCCTCTTTCTCTAAATCTCCGTCTCTTCCCTGACGAAAAAATTTCTATGCCAAAAAGTACGCCAAAAATTATTCCTAATTACGCCAAAAACTATTCCTAAATATGTAGTTTGGAACATGGAAATAGTGCGTAGAAAACTGGCGTAGAATTCTACTCTTATAAGCCTAAAGTAAGTCAATTTGTGTCTTTACGCTGAACAACGCCAAATAGTGCCAAACTACGGCAAACTATGCCAGAAAATACGCCTAATTATGCCCGAAAGTAACTACACTAAAAACTATACCTAAATACGCGAATGAATCATGGAAATAATTTGGTGTAGAATTCTACTCTTGTGATTTACGCCTGTCTACGCGAAACTGTATCTTAAGTACAGTTTTGGGTATATTTACACTGTACTGTTTAAAGTAATATGATGGAACTCATTTGACATGAATTCAAGATACTATCACGTTGCTGTCATGATGGAATTAGAATTCCATCACAGCATGAGTACTTTGATATTAAAGGGCCAACTTTGAGAGTTCACTTCACATGCAAAATGCTGCGCTCCTTATATACTTTCTCAAGTGATTCTTATTTACATTCATATCGCGGCCCTCTGTCGGCGGAGATGCATAATGCTTACAAATGAGTAAAAGAAATTCCGTGTAAAATGGCGTAGAATGGCTTATTTTATTACAAACGGAAAAATTAAAAGGTAAGTATTGTACTTTGACATAAAAATACGTACCTCAGGAAACGAATTTTTCGTGCAACTGTGTAGCTTGGCGTAAACAGATGTAATTATTTCTGTGCCCAATTTCCCATATTTGATTATAGAGTGTGATTCTGCGTAGAAAGATGTAGTCTTTCTGACATACTTTCTCTGAATACTTACGAAAAAATAAAAATCAGTTTAGAGGAGTTTGACATAGAAACGTGTAATTCAGGAAATATTATAGTTGCGCGTACTTTGGAGTACTTTCTATGCCTAATTAGGTCCAAGTATGTCAAGTTCCAAGTTTTATATTTTTCAAATAAAAACGCGTAACTTGACGTTATTTGTGTGACTATCAGACTGCAGAATGTAATTTCGCATAAAAAAGCGTAGAATGGCATACTTTCTTGAAATATTATGAAAGAATCAAAATTAGTTTGGCGTAGAAACGCGTAGTTCAGGAAGTAATGATTATAGATGCACGTATTTTGGCGTACTTTTTATGCCTAATTAAATCCATGTACGCTATTTTATATCTTCCGTGTAGCTTGGCGTAGTTATTTCTTTGTTTAACATTTCTTTGTTTAAAATGCGATTCTACGCCAGTCGTAGAAGTAGAAAGACGTACTTTTTGGCATAGAAATTTTTCCGCCAGGATTTCTCTAGAAATCGTCACGTTAGAGACAAAGACTACCAATTAAAATGCAAAACATAGGGCGGTATTCATAATCTATTTAAAATAATGTTAAATAATGTTGTCTTAAATAATGTTAAATAATGCTGTCTTAAATAATGTTTTAAGATACTAATATGGTCCTCGGATTGATTTATGACATTTTAAGATTGTACTTAAGATGGTCTTAAATGCAAGAATTGAATATGAATTTTGACCTGTTTTGCATCGTGAAATTGGTATTGAACTTTTCTTTAACATACTTTACTTAGCTTTCTTTTTCTATAGAAAGAGAATCTAAGATGCACTATGAATTATAATGTCAAACAAGGAAAGAAGCTATGTCTCGTGAGCGACATTCATAGAAAGATACAGCGAAAATTTAGAGAGAGACGCTTGCAAATTGAGCTTGCACACCATGTTATCTCTTTCATCATAATTAAGACTCCTGACTAGTTGCGGCAACTGTGTTGGAGTCGTGACATCAGAAGCGAGAAATGACACGTTAATTTATGTTGTGTGCCATTTTTAAATAAAGACAATTTGAATGAAATGAAATGACGAGATCACTTTAAAATACTTGTAAAAATCGATGAAAATTGTTCTTTTGTCCTTTGAGAGTCAGTAAATGATCGTAAAAGACACGTGAATCTATATTCGGACAGAAACACACGATCCGATAGCTGTTGAAACGAATAAAATATATGCCTTTACATATACAATTCCAAAATAACTTTAGTTTTCATCGATAATTACGACTTTGATAAATACGAGACAAGTCACATTTTCACAATTAAGCAAATAATAATGAAATGGCACGCAACATAAATTTCATTGTCAAAAACGTCATTTTTCTACGCCTATAAGTTCGATCATTTATAATGCGGCGCTGTAATACAAACACGAGCCCATGTCCATGTGTTCGTCAGCAGCACACCGAAAGTGAACGAGCCAGCGAGCTCTTTCTCTACACTAGTCGCTTGTTTCAAGTGACCGAAATGTTTTCTCGGCCACTTGGCGGCCTTAGGCATCAATAAGGGACGAGGAGCATCCTAAATAACATATAAGTTTTAATAAATTGTAGTAATAGTATACCCCTCTCCTTAATCTAAAATAGCATAAATCATGTTAAAACGCAATTGTTTACGAGGCATTTAATTGTTTATGATTTTTCATGCGTGTATACAATAGTATATCCCCTTTATAAATTCGATTAGAAGCAATTCGCAAGAATAATTCAATAGAAGTAGAGTTTTACCGGAAAAAAATTATAAACCAGCATTTCTTTTTACGAAAGTCTCGAAAGGCCATCAGAAAAGAAATGCGTATGTTCGAGATTCGACACTTGTGAAGAAAATATGCGAAAAAAATGAAATAATTGCCAAAAGCACGTTTTTCACTTATAAAACGAAAGATATTGATTGTATAAAAAAATCGGTATAAAAAAAATCGGTATAAAAAAATGTACGTATTTGAAATAACTACAAACTGAGAACATTAAAATTGATCTATTAATTATAGTTCAGTAGAAAAAAAGTAAAAAACATCTTTTGATGAAAAAGCTCTTTTTTCACTCGTTCTCTATTCATTTCACTCGTTCTCTATTCATTTAGATTTAAACGCAAAGCGTTTGAAATTCTCGTAAAATGTAGCCCTCGTAATGACAGACAAATCTAGTCTTGAATAATCCTGAAATGTTCATCAGTTTTAGCAAAAAACCATTGGTTCATTAAAAACCTGTCTAGAAAACTTAATTTCTTCATTTTTGAACAGTTGCACAGCAACTTACAGGGATTTTTCTTTTTCAAGAATTGCACTATCACGTAACAAAATGATTTTTTGCAAGTAAACTATTATAAAACGCTTTTAAAAAGTGTATCTTTTCTCGTATAAAAAAAATGGAAATAATTTCGTTAATATGCATCATATCAAATATGCCGCGTGAAGCATTCGAAATCTGACATTTTTCTACGAATTTAAAACAAAAAATTATTCTCCGATTATTAGGAACCGAGATAACAATTTTTTTTTCAAAAAATTACTATGGTTCTAGTTTTTAAAGTTAAGAGTTCCGGCACCAATTTGTCAAGAAAGAACTGAATTTGCTGTTGAAAAATTTTTGAATTTTTTGCTGCCGAAAAAGTTTGTTTAAAACCATTGGAAAGTTGAAGAACACGAGCGAGACAATGCGTCGGGCAGAGTGAGGGAAGCAGGGTTGATAAAAAAAATACATTCAATTTTTTTTGTTTAAAACTGTTTTTATATATATTTTAAACAGCTTTAGAAAAAAATCATATTTAAAACAAAAAGAAACACCTTTTAAACATATATATTTATTATATTTTATTATAACGCATTTTTACTTTCAAGTGTTTTGAAACATTTCTGAGATACATTTTAGCATTTAATTACACCTACTTTCTCATTTTTCTTAAATTTGAGCGTAAATATTACATAAATATATGTATATTTGAAAGTGTTGTTTGCTATTTAACATTTTATTTGATTGTATATATTTTAAGTTATGCAAATTTAAACAATAGCATGACATTTTGCTAATGTAGTCCTTTATGCATATTGATTATTTGACTTTTTTTTTGAGATTTTTATTTCAAAAATAATTATTCCTTGAACTAGTTGTAGTTCTAATATTAATCTATTATTTACGTTACTATAGATTTTTATAAACTACCGAACTGCTTATATACAGGATATTTCGAAAATCATGATAAATCTTTCGCATAAGACAGAATGGACTGAATTGAGAAGAAAAGTACTCTATCATTTTGCAATTTTCGTAATAGTTAACAAGATATTATTGTAATTGCTAAAAATTGACGAAAATTGATCTTCAATAATTTTTACTCAAATACTATCAACTTTACAAAAAAATTGCTAGACAAAAATTGTTTATTTTCTTCTCATAGAACTCTAGGAATTTTTTCAGAATTTTTTAGTCAACTTTTTAGTTCTGCATTTTCTCATTTTTATCAATATAAGAAAATATCAAAATTCTGAAAAAATTGTCCGAGCACTATGAAAAGAAAATTAACAATTATTCTCTTGCAGTTTTTTTTTGTAAAGTTGATAGTTCGAGTAAAAAATTAAAGATCAATTTTTGACAGTTTTTAGCAATCTTGTTAATTATTGCAAAATGATAGAAGATTTTTCTTCTCAGTTTAGTCCATTCTGCCCCTATGCAAAAGATTTATCATTATTTTCCAAATACCCTGTATACATAAAGTTATGTATACATACGTATATACATATATTTGTATCATGCATATATTCTGCAATACTCTACTTTTTTGTTAATTTTATAACCAAACTACTATTTTCTAAACAAAATTAACTTTTTAAGACTATTTTTATGGAAGGCATTATCCATGTTTCTCTTCGATTCGCCATTGTGCAATGTTGTCACATTTTTTATTAATTAATAGTGTCCTAAATAATAAATATTTCGTAATTTTGAATCCAGAATCGATTCAACAACATTTTAATGAATGTAATTGTCAAATTATATAACTTAAATATTCATTATTAACCAAGTAAACCAAGTTATCGTGTAAAATGTAATTGGAATATCACCTTCTCCTCTATTAAATAGTATTAAAAACACATTTTTAAAAAATAATATAATTTTAAACATTTGTTTAAAAAAAAAGTTTTTAAACAAAACAACCCTGGAGGGAAGTCGGCGTGTAATCGAGTGGGAAAGATCAGTCCGCTCGATGATTCGCGCATATTTGATTTCGTGTCTTAAAATTTTCTCAGCAATAAATTGACGTGGAAACCTGAATTTTTTTAATCTGGTAGCTCGACGAAATATAAACAAATAAAACCAAATGTTTCGCAAAGTAATTGTAATCATGAAATTTTTAGTTTTTTGTTTCTTGAATTTTTATTTTTTTGATTTATTACTAAAAATCACGTTTGAATGTGGAGTGCATGTCTAATTAACTTAAGTCACATTAACTATGTTTCTTTATTTAACATGCTATAAAAAGTGTCCAATTAAGTGTATGGAATTATCAGTACAAAATTATTTTTATGAATTTAATTGCAGATGCAAATATGATATATATACCATGTATATAAACAATATGTATATAAACAAATAATAAATAATTTGCCAATTGTTAGTGTAACTGTTAAATACAGTTGCAAAATATGTTTTTCATGTAACACTAATTTACTTTTATATTTGCGAAAGTTAATGTTATATCTTAAACAGTTACGCTTACATTTGGCAAATTACTTATTAATTATTTGTTTACATACATCATATTTGTACCTGCAATTAAATTCACAAAAACAATTTTGTGTACTGATAATTCCATAATTTAATTGTCCAATTGGACACTTTTTATAGCATATTAAATAAAGAAACATAACTAATGTGATTTAAATTTGTTAATCAGACATGTATTCCGTACTCAAATGTGATTTTTTAGTAATAAACCAAAAAAATAAAAATTCAAGAAAGAAAAAATTTTCTGAACTAAAAATTTTATGGTTACATTCGAGATTTTTTTAACAGCAAATTCAATTTTTCCTTGCTAAATTGGTGCCAGACGGAACTCTTAATCTTAAAAATTAGAACTATAGTGATTTTTTGAAAAAAAATTGTTATCTCGGTTCCTAATAATCGCAGGGTAATTTTTTTTTAAATTCGTAGAAAAATGTCAGATTTCGAATGCTTCACGCGGCATATTTGATATTATGCATATTAACGAAATTATTTCCATTTTTTTATACAGGAAAAGATACACTTTTTAAAAGCGTTTTATAATAGTTTACTTGCAAAAAATCATTTCGTTACGTAATAGTGCAATTCTTGAAAAAGAAAAATCACCTCTGTAAGTTGCTGTGCGACTGTTCAAAAATGAAGAAATTAAGTTTTCTAGACAGGTTTTTAATGAACCAATGACTTTTTTTGCAAAAACTAATCAACATTTCAGAGTTATTCAAGACTAGATTTGTTCGTCATTACGAGGGCTACATTTTACGAGAATTTCAAACGCTTTGTGTTTAAATCTAAATGAACAGAGAACGAATGAAAAAATGGTATTTCATCAAAAGATGTTTTTTACTTTTTTTCTACTGAACTATAATTAATA
>Ga0157364_1007732_pt1 | contig 11139 bp, 7 predicted proteins | sample AttsexASBM2_FD_111476 | JGI IMG/M metagenome (GOLD analysis project Ga0157364, IMG submission 111476) | Fungus gardens microbial communities from leaf cutter ant in Ribeirão Preto, State of São Paulo, Brazil - Atta sexdens ASBM2 | ecosystem: Host-associated > Fungi > Mycelium > Unclassified ...
AGTATGAACCTTGTTGTTTACTGCAAACTCTGTTGTCACTAACCACTCTAGCCAATCTCTCTATCTATGTTTTATAAAGAACCTCAAGTATTGTTCCAACTCTTGGTTCATTTGTTTCATCTGCCCATCTATTTGTGGGTGAAACAATATCAACAATCTTATCTCTATTCCAAACATTTTATTCAATTTCTTCATTAACTCTGCTGCAAACTGTAGTCCTCTATTGCTTATCATACTTTCTGGCAACCTATATAACTTCCACATGTTATCTCTAAACAATCTTGCTAATCCTTCTGTTGATATCCCTTCCATTGGTGTCACAAAATGAGTCATCTTAAATAACCTATCATATACTACTAATATTGCATTCTTTCCTGCTACTATTAGTAACTTCATGATAAAGTCTACTGTTAGATACATCCACAGTTTTTCTAGTACTTCATTTGTCATCAACTTCCTTACTAGTATCTCTATCCTATTCTTTATTCTTTGACATACATCACAACTCTCCACATATTTTCTCACCTTTTTTGTTACTTTTGACCACATACTTTGAATAACTTTTATTTCCTAATTCCCCACTTCTATTTCTGCTCTTTTCTTGTCAATAGCTTTACTATTTTCATAAACCCTTCTATGAACCTCTTATAGTAGTTTACTAGCTCTAGAAACTTTTGTATATTCTTTACCAATTTAGGGACTGGCCAATCTAACACTGCCTTCACTTTCGTTTTCTCTATCTTTATACCCTCTGGTCCTAATACTACTTCTAAGAAATCTACCTCTCTTACTTTCTACTTGTACTTCTCTAGTTTTACATATAAATTATTTTCTTCTAATCTCCTCAACATCTCTGTTACCAACTCATTGTGTCCTTCCTCTGTTTTTGTTCCTATCATTATATTGTCAATGAAACTTTCAACTTTCCCTATATTTATCAAATTTCTTAGCAACTCATTTATTATAGCCTGAAATGTGGCTGGTAGATTTGTTAATCCAAAAAACATGATAGTAGGCTTGAAAGATTTCTCTGGGATTATGAAAGCCACTTTTCACTTGTTTTCTTCTTTTATTTTCATATTATTGTAACCTCATCTCAAGTCCATCTTTATAAATATCTTCTTGGTCCCAATATTTTCAATTACATCTGAAATAAGTGGCAATGGGTAATTATTCTTCATAGTCCACTTATCAAGATATCAATAGTCTTATACCATCCTTTTCTTCCTATCCTTCTTCTCTACAAAGAATACTGGTACAATCTGTAGTGAATTTAATAGTCTAATGTATTCCTTCCTTATTTGTTCTATTATAATTTTCTTACTTTCTCTCTTTCTTTTCTCAACAACAGATACATCTTCTTTTTTCTTGGCACAAATACTTTCTTCAGCTCAATTGTATGATTTTACTAAAGACTTTTATCTATTTATAAAATCTTTCTGGTATTAGTTTTTTTGCTTTAACTTCAAACTTTGCTGCTTTCTCTTATTTATTTCAGATTTCCCATTCCTCAGCTACTCTTTTTATCTTCATTATCTTCTTCTTTCCTTTTTGTTCTTTCTCTTTTCTCTTTTTCCCTTCTTCTCCTTTTCTTTTCTTTTTTTCTTTTGCTATCTTAACTTCACTTACTTTGGCCTTTACTACTTCTCACACTCTTCTGAATACCTTGTTATTTTTACTTCTCCTATTCTCTAATCAATCTCAGGGTTATGATTAACAAGCTATGATATTCTCAAGATAACATTTTACTTTTGTTCTTCAATTATATTTATTTCCATTCTCTTCCTATATCCTTGATAAGAAATATTTACTTTCACTGTGTTTTCTATTGGTCCCTTCTTGTTAAATGCTCTATTCACATTTCTTACATATATTAGATTTTCTATTTTTTAAATTTAAACCTCTGCTTTTTTGTGAATTCTAAACTCATTACCAATCTTGTTGTTTCACTGTCCAGCAATACTTCTACTGTTACTCCTTTCTATATGTTGATCCTTTCCAATTCAATTTTCACTATTGCTTTCCTTTCTTGTCCAGATTGCAATTGGATGTATTATTTACTACTCTATTGAGCATTGCAAATATATTATAACTACTGAGATCTAATTGAGAACTATTAGATCTCTCTTCACATTTAAATTATTCTATCTATTATTCTTGGTTCTTTGCTTATTTCTTTCATATTCCAGTCTTCTACCCTTTCTAATTCTGCCTCTTATTCTTCTATTCCTGCAGTTTCTAACTAAATGTCCAAATCCCCTACAGTCATAGTATTTTCTGTTCTCTCTATTTATATCTATGGTATATAGATTGTGGAACACAAACTCTGTCCACTGATTTAGGTACACTATAATTATATTTGTTCTTTTCACTTCTTCCATTGGAGCAGGCCCTATTGAGGCCCACTATTGTAGAGCCTCTTGTCTTCTTGGCCACATCTGAAGCTGAGATAACTACTACTATTGTGTTCCTGCTTGATTTGATCTTGGAACTTATGACCTTTGTTCTCTTCTTCTTTTTTACTTTTTCTCTAGTTTTTATCTAAGGCAATGACTCTATTATACCATTGTTTAATAGAGCCAGACTGTTATTCTAACTTTATAAGTCTCTAGCAAATCATTCTATTCATATCTCTTTTAAACCCTTCTACTAATAGTCTTCTCTCATATCCACTTCTTCTTGCCACTCTTCTGAACTCTTGTACAAAGTCCTCTATTATCTTTCCTCTCTGCTTCAACATTTTCAACTCTACTACTTTTACTGCTTCTTTATCTTCTCTCTCAAATTCTTTCTTTATCTCTACCAAAAATTCTCTTACCATTTCATATTCCAATAGTTCTACTTCCAAATTATCTAAAATGTTCACTTTCTATATATCTGCCAATTCTCCTTGCACATATAATAAAATCCATTGAATCTATTTTTCTACTGTCTCTTTCCTCATCTTCATTCTAATATATAATTTACATGCCATAATAAACTCTGAAACTTTCCCTATTATTCCATCAAATACTTGTGGCTTGGCTACTTCTGTGCTTGCTTCTATCCTTGATACTGCTCCTTCTGTTATGACTCAAAAGTCTTAAAGTTAATCAATAAATAGAATCTTGTATTAGGGTTAACACAAGAGAACTTGATAGAGAACTCTGTATAGGATTGTCTACCTTATATACCTCAGACTACTAATCTGTGCACTATTACTTTAGCCTACCCTAAATGACTATGTATCTGTTTTAAAGCTACTATATATATAACATATAGTATGACATTATTTCTTTCAGAACTTTTTACTGTTTTCTAGTATGGCACATGATCATGTGACAGTGTGACCATGACCTGTGACCTCCCACTAATCCCCCAACTCTAGTTCTAAAAATAGAATAGACTAAAAGGAAAATAAAAGAAAGAAAAAAGAAGCAAATAAAATAGAGTCCAATTTCTAACACTTTCACCCTATGCTACTAAGAATGCTTGTACTTGAGCCTGTAGTGCTGCAAGCTCATAGTTGATTTGGCTATATTAGCTCATGGTATATGATAGTGGTGAAAGTGATAAAAGTGATAACAAAGATGGTAATGGTATTGGCTGAGGGAATATATATAAAGAACTAGTGCTGGTTCCTTCCTCAAACTCATACTCACTACTGGAATCAATCTCCATAGATGCTAGTGGGCCCTCTACTTGTTCCACCTTACACCATCTACTAACTACTTCTATCTACTGTCTTAAGGAAAATATAAACAATTTTAGTCTAAGAAGACCATTCTACTCTAAGCAATATCTTAAGGATTCTTGCTATTCTCCTGTATAAACAATTCACAAGTGAAACTATAGCACAAAGCTGATAGGTGAAGAGAGTATGTAACATGTCTACAAAATATAATACATCTGAAATGTACTAGTAGGCTTTGATACAATCAAATGACCAAACTTTGCCTGCTTAGCTAATATACCTCTTGAGCTTAGAGTCTGGCTATATCTTCTTGACTAACAGACTATATTGTCTCTTGGTTGAGAATAATGAGAGATAAAAGAGAAAGAGTAGAGAGGATTCTGTATTAAACAATCTCAAGAAATAGAATTGAGTTCTAATGTTATTGTTAGGATGACTAACAAAAGCCTGCAGAGATTCATGAAGTTCTCTAGGAAACCTAAGAGAACCAAATGAGATTTCTAAAAGGTGGCAGCTATCCTAAATACTAAAAGTTGTCTATTCCAATCATATAGAACAATAGTAGTCTAAGCTTGAGATAGTAATACAGGTCCAAGCTAGAATGATGGAAACAGTTGTGGGATGGCAGAAGGTGTTTGGGGCTCAGTAAAGGTCAGTGTTAATTGAAGAAGCAAACTCTATTGGTGTCTGTATAGAGCAGCAGGATTTGGGTGGTCAAACATCACAGGTTTTGATGGCAGTGTTGGGTCCCAAGGCTAGGTCTCCTTATATCCACCCCTCCTTCAAGATTGCTACAACTTGAAGCAAGTGGTACTGGTTGAAACTTGATTCTTTGAAAGTCTACTGTTTAGATGAATCACAGGCTCAGAAATTGAGGCAGTAGAACTTCACTACTCAATCTGGTATAGACACCTCCAATACATTCTCCTAAGAGTTCTTTTCTAGACTAAATCCTTTCTACTTGATTAAGTACTAATATCTTTTCTAGTACCAATGACTGTTCAAAATCTTCTCTACTTTCTACTCTTCTTGTCTATTGATAATAACAGGGTCTAGATGGGGCTTTGCATATCTTCTGGGTAAAAGATTCTTGGGAGCAGTAGTGAGCTTGACAATGCAGAATACTAAGTGTAGCCTTCACAGTCCAGGGAAGAGTTTTAAGTGGTATAACATAGGTCCCATTTTCTTTTTCACCATGTACAGTCCTAGTCAGCAGTGTGACAACTTGGCAGAGGGACATGTAGTGTAAATGTCCAAGAAGTTGAGGAATATCTTATCACCAGGTTCAAACACCAGGGTGGGGATGTAATATCAGTTGTAGTACTTGGCCATGTCATCATAGACTTTCTAAATAGTAGACTTAGCTTCCTCTAATGTGGATTTCATCTTCTCTATGAATTTAGTAATACTTTCCAGCTTAGATTCCTGTTAGTGCAGCTCAAAGCCCATCTGATGAAGTTGTCTAGTGTCAAGAAGGAAAAGTGGTTACTACATTGAGGAGTGCATATAGTTGTTGTGCTAGAACTCTGCCATAGGGAGAAGATCATACTAGTCATTCTGTTATTTGTTTATAAAGATACAGAGGTACTGGTCAAGCTTCTGGTTTACTCACTCTGTCTGTCCATCTAACTATAGATGCTATACTGTAAAAGAAGTGATCTTGACCCCAAGTAGTTGGTAAAGCTCCTTAGTGAAGAATACAACAAACTGTGGGCCTCTGTTTGACACCACACAATTAGGAAGGCCATGGATATTCCATATGTTGTGCAAAAACAACCTTATCATGCCTTCCATAGTGATAGTGGTATGGGTGGAGATGAAGTGCACCCTCTTGGAGACTAAATTAACTACTATCATTACCACATTGTATCCCAATAACTCCAGAAGCTCAACTATGAAATCTATACTGATAGTATCCTACCTTGTATTTGGCATAGCTAGCAGGGTTAACTCTCCAAGTGGTAGGTGACGGATTGGCTTAGTCCACAGGTACAGATCACAGGTACTGATATATTGACTGACATATCTGGACATCTGAGGCCATCAATAACTCTGAGACACAAGTTCCAGTGTCTTCCAATGCTCTGCATGCCCAGCTACCTTGGTATCATGATGGAGAGATACAATGTACTGGCAGAAGTCATAAATGTCCAGAACATAAATTTTGCCTTGAAATAAAAGAAAACTGTCTTGTTCTGACTACTCTGAAGATTACACAGACTTGGTGAATGACTGGTGAAGTTCTCAAGCAGCTCTAGTTACAGGTTTCTCATGATGGCTGAGCTTATTATTTTTTTGGATATCCATCAGCAAAGTTTATTCTTTACCTTCAAGAGCTACTTTCTTCAGGATTTAGACTGCCAATAGCTCTGGCTTGAGTAGAACTATGTCTGTGTTATCCTGAGATTCATCTCCATAGTCCAGTTGTCAAGAGTGTATGTCAGGTTTTCCCATAGACTTCTCTAGATGATAGTAGAGAAGGAAGTCAAACCTTGCCAAACAAAAAGACCATTAAGCTTCTTAGCAGTCATGAAATACTCTAGGTTGTAATGGTTGATCTAGATTTCTACAGAGTAGAGTGCATCTTTAAGGAAATGTCTCCATTTTTCCAATGCTTGGATAATTGCTAATATCTTCTTATCATAGATCTCATAATTTTGCTCCACCAGGAAAAGGGACTTGCTAAAAAATACTACTAGGTGCCACTTACTATCTACCTTAGACTCCTGTAAGAGGACAGCTCCTATTGCAAAGTCTGAGCTATCAGCTTCTATCCAAAAGAGAGCAGAGATGTTAGGAGAGATCAGAATGGGTGCAGAAGTAATAGCAGCCTTGAGGGAATTGAATGCATTCTGTTGTGGAGCTGTGCATGTCCATGCACTATTGGTACTAGTCAGGTTAAAGAAAGGTCTGACAAGGTCTGAAAAGCCATGGATAAATCATTGGTAGAAGTTGGTGAAATCTAAGAATACCTGTAAGTCAGTATAGGTGGGACTGGCCATTTACAAACTCTGGCCACCTTTATGAGATTTATCTTAACCTGATATTGGGAGATAACCAGTTCTAAGTACTTTATCTGTTCTTTGTTGAACTCACACTTCTTATAGCAGAGAGACAGTTTATACTTGGCCAGAACCTTAAGAACTCTTTGGACTGTCTTATAATGTTCTTCTAATGTCTGAGTGAAGATCAGAATGTCATCCAGATATACTATCATGATACACGAGCTATGAGGTCATAGAAGATATTGTTTATCATTGTTTGGAATGTGGTAGAACTGTTGGTTATACCAAAGAACATTACCAAAGACTCAAAAAGACCACAGTTAATATGGAATGCTACCTTCCACTCATTCTCTAGCTTAATCTGAACATTGTTGAACCCCCAGCAAACATCCAATTTTGTAAAGTATCTTGCTCCTTGGAGTTGGGAGACAAGTTCTGAGATAAGAAAGAGTGGGTACTTATTCTTGATTATCATTGCATTGAAGCTCTTATAATTTTATACTAAGTAGAGAGAACTGTTCTTTTTCTTTGTAAAAAACACTGGGGTAGCCATTGGTGACTTGAAGGGACATATCCAACCAGTGTAGAGATTTTTGGCAAAAAATGCATCTAGTTTTAGTTGTTTAGCAAAGGATAGAGGATATACCTTAAAGGACTTAGGCTCAACTCTGGGTATGAGATTAATAGTATGGTCCCACTGGTGATAGTCTGGAAGGTTGTTAAAGTCTTTCTTAGCAAACACCAATTCAAAATCTTAGATGTAAGAGGGAAGTGTAAGAGTATCTTTAACTGGTAGTTAACTGTGCTGGAATGCTTCAGAAAGATGTTGGGAAGGGGTGGTAGTGATACAGAGATTCAACTCAGCAAGATCTGGAAGTAGTTTAAATACCAGTATCTCATTAGACATCTCATTTCTATGTATATCCAATTTGTAGAAAAAGAGATAGGCTTCATCAGAGTTATTAGCTAGGGCAGAAAAGACACTAGAGCAGCACATATTCAGGGCCTGCATCTGTTATTTGCTTGTTTTCTGAATTTTCTGACAGCTAGAACAACAGGAGAGAGCAACATGCCATAACTACTTCTCTTTGTTGCCAATTGACCTCAGGGTTGTATATCTTTAACCAAGTAAATTCTAAAATCAAGTCTTGCTTACCCAGACTAGACACTGTGAGCAAAGTCCACTCCAAGTAAGTCTTGTACCAGAGTACCATATCTACAACTTCAGATATATGGCTGGCTTCATTTTAAGTACCATTAACATTGTACATAGGCATGGATTTAGAGAGCTTGCAAGTGTTAAGACTATGCTTTTCTACAAAACTCCAATTAATAAAAACTCCAGTAGCTTCAGAGTCAACTGAGATATGTACTGAAAAAGATCAAGAAGTGTCTATAGTTTTGAGTAAAATGGGAAGATAGAGAGAGGTTCTATGAATATTGAGAGTATTGATGGTGGGGATATAGAAGAAGTTTTTTCTCCTACTTAGGATGATGAGAAGGTGAACTCCAATATTTGAACATCAGATATGCAAGTGTGTCAGAGAGGTCACTATCTTTATGTTCTCCTATAATTAGTATAGTAAACTTATTTACTAGTGACTGGGGCATATGATTGACCAGTTGCTCTACAAAAAATCCTAACTATCATTTGAATTATCTAATACCAAACTCTGCTGCATTTTCATGTTCTTTATCAAGTTCAGGTTCTCCATTAGTTTCTCCCACTGCTCAGTGGTTAGCTGCTATACATCCAACCTCACTGGACAATTCTAAACAATGTGGTTTGAATCTCTACAGCAGAAGCATTTCTTAGTTGGTAGGGAGTGAAGTTTGCAGGTAATGTTCATGAAAACATTATGTAAAAGAGCCAAGGAAGTCTGATGTTGATTCAATGAAGAAACAGAGAGTGGTGGATGAAATAAGAGGTTAGTGACAAAACTCTGTATAGTTAGCAGATGAAGTTATGCATAGAGTGTCAGCATTATTTGTTAGGTTGACTGGAAGGCATTATTGGCTTGCCTAGCCTAGTTAATCTTTTGAGTAGCATTATACCAAGCATTAGAGTCAGTGTCCTCAGGTCTTTCCACTGGTAGGATTACAATTTGGTTCTGGATTGATGTTTGAAGGCCTTAGTAGAACTTGATGACTATAGTACATGGGTTAGTATAACATGCTTTAGAGATTAAGATATAAAACTCATCTAGATAATTGTCAGATATGGTTCATACTAGGAATGAAAGTCCATGAGATGGGCTTGGAGATGTATAGACTTGTGAAATGACCTTGGCTTTAGCTTATGTGCTGTGCTGTCTGTCCGCTACATGGTTGCAACTTCAGATAAGAGAAAGAAGTCTGAGATGGAAGTGAGTACTGATTTAGTGTGTCACTATTGTACACTAGAGATTGAGTTCAATAAGAATTATCTTCATCAATTATTAGACTAGCAAATTACAGTGTAACTACTAGTCTTATATACAGGCATATACTATAGGAGATGCTTGGGGTTTCAGTGGTAACAGGAGTATGACTCTGCTATGGAAGACCAAGTTGAATAGGAGTATCTCTGTTATGAAAGATAGTATATCTGGATGACAGCATCACTACTACAAGGTATGTTGTGAGTAAGGTGGCCACTATGTAAGGTAGGCTTTTTTGGATTAGATGTTAACAAGAGGTGTCCCATAAAGATGTGTTTTCTGGACAAGTGGACTTGGGCATATGATAATAGTCCTCTATAGTGCAGCTTCCTTGATAATATGTTGTTTCTTCCAGCTTATTGACCACTTTAGCAATGGTGTTGACTAAGAAGAAATGCTCTCTAAAGAGTTATTCAAATTCTAGCCAGATGGTAATGGGAAAGGTGCCAGTGATGGACTCCTCTTAAAAAAAAGTTTCTAACCATGTGTATGAATGGCTACTCCTAAAGAAAAACAATGCTTAGAGAATCTTGTCCTCATTTCTGGTGAACTAATCAGGGGCTAGACAAATATAGAATGAGTATGAGCTCAAGAAGGCTTTATCTCCCTGTCAATTTCCATAAAATTCTGAGGATAGGAGAATGTGGGGTCCAGAATGGTAAGAGAGATTTCTAGGTGTAGAGGAATTGGTAGGAAAAGAGAGCTATGAGGAGGGATAAAATATATTCACATCTGCAAGGGCAAGGTTAGAAATTAAGATGCATAGGTCTCAGAGTTAATTTATAAGCCTAGCAAGAATTGTGTTTATATTATACTCTAAGGTGCATTGGCACTCAATTACTTCCTATAAATGTCACTAAAAAAGGCCCAGTGCTTCACTAGTATTGATGGGGTTTATAAGATGATTACTTGAAGCTAACATGGTTTGGAAAGTGAGAAAGAGTAAGGGAGGTCAAGACATAAGATGGATAATCCAAGATCACCAGACTTTAAATGCCTTGAGGTCCCTGAGAGAGAGATTTGGTTCTGCTGTTAAAATGACTGACAAAAGCCCATAGAGATTCATAGAGTTCTCTAGAAAATCTAAAAGAACCAAATGAGATTTTCAGAAGATGATAACTATCCTAAATACTCAAAGTTGTCTATTCCAATCACATAGAACAATAGTAGTTCAAGCTTGGATTGGTAATATAGATCTAAGCTAGAATGATAGGAACAGTTGTGAGCAGCAGAGAGTATTTGGGGCTCAGCAGAGGTCAGTGTCAATTGGAGGAGCAAACTCTGTTGGTGTTTGTATAGAGCAGTGGAGTTTAGGTAGTCAAACACCATAGGTTTTGACAGTGGTGTTGTATTCCAAGGCTAGATTCTCTTATAGTTATGACTTAAACACAAGTGTTATAGTCAAAAGTAAAACCTTGAATTAGGTTAATCACAAGAGAACTCAATGGGATTCCTAGTACAATATATCTATCTTATATACTATACTAATGTCATTGTTCTAGAAGCTTCTATAGCTTTCCATTGTGACCACATGACTGTATAACCATGACTATCACACTAAACTCTAACCCTTAAATAAAAGTAAAAATAAAAATAAAGTTTATTGTTCATGATTCTGACACAAATAGTCAAATAAAAAGAATCAATCAGAAAGTTGAAGTGTTCTTGTGATACTATGTGAATTATCAACAAAACAATTAAACAAAATAGTTGTCAGTGGTAGAATTCTAGTATAATAACAATATTACAAATAAGCTGCTTACTAGTTGTGATATTTAAACTTAATAGTGTTCCAGAGGTTCAGTATAAGGAGATAATGATAATAGGTGATGAGTAGTATTAACAGAAATAATTAATGAATAATAAATGATATTGTTAAGTCTGAGATCTAATTCTCAGATACAAAGATATATATACAAAAGAGTGATAGTCTGTGTGCAAGCTGTTTCTATCACATGATCAAAACTCATACCTGATGGGAGCTGTCATCTGTTATAGCAGCTGTCAGGCTAATTTTAGAAGGTAACTAATTATGTTACTA
>Ga0157364_1007733_pt1 | contig 11137 bp, 2 predicted proteins | sample AttsexASBM2_FD_111476 | JGI IMG/M metagenome (GOLD analysis project Ga0157364, IMG submission 111476) | Fungus gardens microbial communities from leaf cutter ant in Ribeirão Preto, State of São Paulo, Brazil - Atta sexdens ASBM2 | ecosystem: Host-associated > Fungi > Mycelium > Unclassified ...
ATTTTTTTGTAAAATATTTTTTTTTTTTTTTTTTTTCTTTTTTTTTGTTTGTCTTTCTTTCTTTCTTTTTTTTTATATATATATATAAAATATATATATATATATATATATATATATATATATATATATATACTTTTCAAGTAGATTATTCAAGATATACATATGATATAATATCAACTATGTAATTTAATGACTGAATTAAATTAAATAAATTTGTAAACAAAGTTATTACAGGTTGCTCGATACATAAATAAGAAAGAATATACAGTCTCCAAAATTACCTCTTAATAAGATTATATTAGAATTCTTAGAGACAAATAAAGAAGTGCTTTAAGCAACGCTGTTAAAAAAGACTGGAATATTGCTACAAAAATTAAGAATAGGAATAGAGTTTTTGATGAGGAAATTTTTTAACCAAGAATTCAAACTGTACTAAAAATAATAAGATTTGTTGCAAAAAATATTACTCATTAAGAGAACAATAATGCTACTCTTTCTGATGCAGTCAGAAGATTGCAATATTTCATAATTTAAATAAAGTAATTAATCATTTCATTAAACGAAGTAATGAATTGTTTAATTTGACAGATTGGTAAATTATCAAGAAAGCAGTTAATGATAGATCTAAGGCTGTCATAAGCCTATATACACACATTTTACTCTGTATTTGTTAAAGCTAAGAAAGGCTTCTTTCAGGGAAAGAATCTTATTAGCATTCAGTTAATTTATTCTTATGAAATAATTGAAAAATTTTTCAGTTATTTGAAAATTAAAAATAAAAATGGAGAAGTCTTAGACAATTTAGAAGATTTCCGAGAAGTATGATGTTCTATGGCACGCCGCAAACAGCTGTACAGTGCGACAAATAATTTTTAAGACTGGGCCTATAAAACGATACAAAAACAAAATATTCTTATGCTTATTGTTTTATTTATTCAAAATAATCTACTCTTGCTTCAATACATTTATTACAGCGATTTAAAAGTGATTCAAATGATCCAGCTCATTTTGTAGTATTGTCTCTAAGTGCCCGTGTTGAAGTTGTTTAGTCGGAATGTCTTCGAAAAAGCATCCTTTCAACTTTAATTTCAATTTTGAAAATAAAGAGAAATCGCCAAATCAGGTGAATATAGCGGATGATTAAGTACACAGATTTGATTTCGGGCCAAAAATTGACGAACAATGAGTGAATTGTGAGATGGTATGTTATTGTGCAACAACGACCAACCTTCTAAATCTCGATATTCAGGACAAATTCTGGTCAATCAAATTCTGGTCAATCAAATACTTCGAGATAATAGTTGCCAGTAACTGTTTGACCAGATGGAGCGAATTTTTATGGATAATTTCTTTGCTCGAAGAATGTAATGAGCATAATGAGCTAATGTAATGAGTGAATGTAATGAGAGACTCTCTACTATCCAAAAATCATTTATGTCACAGGAAAACATTTGATCGACTTAAACAAGCGTGACCATACACTTACTGCATCAACCGGAATGTTTTTGATGCACTTTTATAAAGTTTTGCGTTGAATTTAATAACCGCTCTTTGTTCCATGATAAAATTTCAACATCGATTTAAAATTTGTTTAGGAAGAACTGTCATAACTTTGTCATTTATTATCCGATTTGCATGAACGATTTGGGTGCGTTTGAAAGAAGAAAAATGTATCTTTCTAATGATGCTAATGTTCAACAGATGATGCCACTAATTGTTGAGATATGGTGTTAGTCTTAAAAATTATTTGTCGCACTGTGTAAACCATTCTCTTGGTGAAAAGGTATGTGTGACTTTAAAATAATTTCTTCTCCTCCCGCCCTATATTGCATCAAGATTATTACAGCTACCTGCAATATCTTATGCATGCCTGTGAAAGAAATTGATCAGAACATAGAAGTGTCCATTCTTTGAAAAGAAATAGACTGAAACATTTTTCTTAAGAACAATTCAACCAATTCCTCATAAACTCTTTATCTCTTATGATTAGAATGCGATTAACGCTATCATGAATGTCAATTTGCTTTCGATAATTAATCATATAATGAGCAAGATATAAAGAGCAATGCAGATTGAAAATTTCAATTTTTTACATGATTTATTGCATTGACATTCTGAAATCTTTTTATTGTATATGTATTATTCAAAGTTATTCTATATTTTTACTTAGATATTCCGACAATAGTGCAATTACAGAAAGTTTATAAAGATTACTTATAAAGAGTATAGTATCAAGCTGTTCCTCGCTCTGATGAAGTGACAAGATTCGAAACATTAGCATTCTAAGAATGGATCTAGACACGGAAGAAATCCGCGAAACGCATAATCTTTATATAAAAGCACCCATGGAAGCCTCAAGAATATTATTTTTCAGAAAGTTTATTTTTCATATATGTATTCATGTTTTTACTTTAAAAACTTTGACAGTCTAGTTGCTAAAATAACAAATAAAGCAAATAAATAAAAGTGTTATGAGTTTACAAAGTTGAAAAATGTAATTTAAGGAGATTCTAAAGACGAAAAGTCATATTGAAAATAGCACTTACACACAAATGATTACATGTCATTGACATCCTAGAAGCACAGAAATATTGCAGCAATATTGCAAAAATATTTCATTACAAGATTGTAACATTGCAAAAATATTGCGAAATATTGCTGCAATATGTCAGCAACATTGCAGCAACATAAAAATGTCTGTTTTTAAAATATTGATACGTAATGTCACAGCAACATAATATATATGCAATATTAGGTTTTGCATACAGTGGAAGAATACTTGCAGAAACATTGTAATATTGCAGCAACATTGCTGTAATATTATAACGTTACTGCAATATTTATTATAAGATTTTGTACTATATAAATTTAAATATAAAAAATTAGAAATAGGAGTTGAATGTAACATACAAATAAAATATGACTTCACAATTAATTATGTCTTTATATTTTATAGGCGTTCTGATATACAGTCAGTACTGAAAATCTACAATATATGTAACGTGAACTATAAATTTTCAGTACTGGTTATGCATATCACGCCTATAAAATATAAAGACGTAATTAATTATGAAGTCATATTTTATTTGTATTCATTGTATGTTACATTTAACTCCTACTTCTAATTTTTTATATTATACGTCTTATATCTTATTATGTGTCCATTGTGTTATATAATCCTTACTTCTAATTGTTTTATGTCTGTAAATTATAGGCACAATTCCTATAAATTATATTACTACTATACATATGACTACGTTTACACCTTATTTTCACTAATGTAGATTAACTTTAATCTCGATTCAACTTACTTTTCGTCTTTTTCTAATCTTTAGAACTAGAAAAAAACGAAGTTGAAAAGAGATTGAGTTGAACTGAGATTAAAATTAATCTATATTGGCAGAAATAGACATTAATCAGATTTGATAATATTCGTAATTAGAAACTAACCAGTCATTCCATTTTTCAGAGGAATATAGTTATGAGATTGTATCAGTTTCATAACTACAGATGTTATGAAATCCGATTAAGTGTACCATGTAAAGGTGATCTTATTAATTCTTATTCTTCCATTATGTCCAGGTCCTTATTTTATTGGGTTATACACAAATCAATATATACAAGTCTTAACATTCAAAGTGAACTTTCTAACAGAAGCACAAATCGACACAGTGACAAAAGTCATTCTTATCTTTATTTCTTACTGATTTTTTAACAAGGATAGAATGACTCTTGTGTCAATTTGTGTCTCTGCTGCAACATTGCTGAAATAATATTGCAGAAAGAAGTCTTCACAATGTTTCTGTTACATTGTATTGCAATATACAACATTGAAATGTTGCTGCAATGTTGTTACAAGTTTCTGTGCTGTATGGGACATCATTATATCTCACTCACGCACGCCACACATAAATTTTCGTATAACAATTGCGTTTTAATTAGACATCTAAATCCACAATTTTAAGAACTCCACAGTTTCTTTATGCAAATTATTAATTTGTGGCTTTTATTTCATAAGTACATATTGCACGGCTTTTATATGAAATAATTGTCACGACGTGAATTTCTGAAATACCTGTAATTAATAGTCATTAATTAAAAAAAGTCAGCTAAAAGCAGCTTGAAAGTAGCTTTCTTTACATTAAACTGTTCCATTTTGCGCTGCTGCAGTTCGTTATCTATTAGAATTAAACAAAAAAACATCTTAGACAAAAGTTGTAAGAAATATTTTCCTCTACAAGATTGATTATTTTTATCGTAAGATCTCTTGGTAAAAAGATGTTATGAAAAATCGAGTTTTAGATATTAATTTTCCAAGATGACGGCACAAGTGGCGCCCGCCATATCAGAAAACTTAGGATTTCCGTTAAGATACCGAACTTTAAGACACCTAAAATCATCACTCTCGGACTTTTTGTAAGCAAAATGTACACTTTGACTGGATTATATGCGTCAGCATTTGCAAATTATGTTTTACGATTAATTGTAATAGAGACACTCTTATACAATTATATTATTTTTTACTATTTTATTCTTGATGACGCTACCGTTTAATTTTTTATTTTATTAAGATATTAATATATTTTAATTATTATGCACCTTTTTAGATAAAATAATTTTGAGAAATATATATAATCTATTTTATTATTTGTTAATAAATTGCTAATTAATGTTTACTTTCTAAAAATAAGATTTTTTAAAAGGATCTTTTCCTTGTACAAATACTTTTTGCACTTACTGTATAACAATCTATAATATCGTTCGTTATAATATCGTTCGTATCAAAAGTCAAAATATATTTTTATTTTAAAGATATCTGGTTTCTCATATATCAACGTGTCTACTTTGTTGCTGGTACTTGCTAAATATGCATTGCATATTTAGTATATGTTGCTACCAGATTTGTAGCAATTGAGTCCTCATTTGTTGGCAACTTGATGCTTTCACGATAATATTGAATTGCAATTTGCCAGAAATTTGCCGACAACTTTAAAGTCGTCATCATCAAAATTCATACTACTGCCATCATATTGCCATAGTAATATGGGACATCATACAATGCTGTCATATTGTCAATGCAAGATAACATTGACATAGCTATCTTGTTGTTAAACTGCTGGTAATACATATATACATTGTTGTCTGCATATTGCTACAATGTCGGTATATTTAAAATCGTTAAAGACAAATCTACGGCAAGTTCCCAGTATCATGAGTAATCACAGATTTGTATGATTTTGCTGAGACACGCTTTGCTACCTGGGTTAAAGCTTACTTAATAAAGAAGATACATCATTTTTCATTCATTATATTGATAATATATTGAATTTATGTTTTGATCTCACACACTTTATATATTTACAGTGACCCATGGAAGAAGACAAGGTAACAATTTCAAGGATGTGCAGTAATCAATTTGTTCAACTAATAGAATGCTAGCATTGGCTGATCATAACATGTAGTATGCGCACTGTTACATCTTGTCTTCTTCCGCCATGCAGCGACCTAAAATCTTTAAAATAATTGTTAGTATGTCCTCCTTTTCTTAAAAAAGCTGGAAGTCAATGGAATAAAAAAATATTTGTGAATACATAGATAACACGTGAACTACGAGTAAATAGTAAATATGCTAAATTTTTATTTTCATAATCTAACCACAAGTTTTGATAACACAATTGAATCTCTCGCGGTTCTCGTACACTTTCATCGGAAACGGAGAAATTGACTTCGGGTGATCTCAACACGAGACCATTTATATCTTCAATGGTGTACGATATGGTAAATTGATTGCTATTTCACACAAAGATATACTTCATGTTGTGTTATACAACGGAAGGGCTACATGAGTTTTGCGCATGATTTTTTGCGCGCACGAAGAGGATCTCGCGCTACTCCGGAAATATTCAATGCGGATTAGTTTACTAATCTGTATTCTGTAACGGCGACAAAAATTTTGAACATAACAAAATGCATATTAAATCCATAACTTTGACTTTCGAAGCGTGTATCTACAGCACATGAGATGAATTATGTTTTTATTCTACCGAACAAAAATGCTTGAAGGAACTATAATAGTAAATGTTGGCTCCAGCACTTCTCAAACGAATTTAAATAAAGTACAATAGCCGAGTGTCTGTCTTGCGGATTTTTTCGATTCTTTCTCTAACGAATTCTTAATGAGACACATACTTTTGATCAATGAAAAAAACTAAATACATTGCAGAAAAAAGAAAGAAAAAGCGAAGCGAATTATGGATTTGAACATGCATTGCATTGAAAACCTTCAAATAAGATTTTTTGTTGTGAAATTTGTTGTGATATCTGTCAGCAACAGATAACAAAATAATAATTGGAAGTCTTCATATTTATTTTATATACTAACAGTATTTAATTCTTTAAATACATTATTTAATATAATTATTTAATATAATAATTTAATATAATTTATTAATATTTAATTTAATTATTTATTAATATAGTAATTCATGCGACAATATTTTCGTTTTTTATTTATTATCAACTAATACAGAAAAAATTAACTTTTAATAAAATTAATAAATTTTTCCAATATCATAATTAATTTTATCAAGATAATAATGTGAATACACAAAGAATACCTACACCGGTCGAAGCTGAATCTTAAGTGTTTTAATAATTTCATGTGAATTTATATACACATTTATTTACAGATTTTCAGTACATTAAGATCTTAGAATGATGCAGATCCAATTCAGTATCAAAATTATTAACTTGCTTGTCAATTTTCTTTGTGATATGATTATAATAATTCAGTTGCTTTCTAAATCCGAAAAACCAATTCGGCGCGCAATTCAAGAGACTACAAATGTATATAAATTCGTACATGAAATTATTTAAAGCACAATTATTTAAGGAGATACGATCGAAAAATCAAAATGTTTTGATCTATCTAAAAATTACATAGAATTATTAGTTAAAATTACATAGAATTATTAGTTAAAACTAATACTATGTTAAAATTTTAAATCGATTGACCGTGTAATTTTTAAGAAAAAAAGAGCTGAAATTAGAATTTTATGCATGGTATCTTGTGGCAAATATATTGAACGATATATGTATTATTACATAATTACTTACTTTTAAAATGCTTCGCTCTATAAAAAAAAGACGTATAAATAGTTAGAACAAATCTTTTTTTACATCCTTGTAAGTATTTTAACTCTATTCATATAATTTATTTGTATACAAGCAAAAAACTGATGAAAGCATGCCTATTTGAACATCTAAACAAATATGCAGAAAATTTGGCAACGCTTGACTTCCGACATTAGATTAGGCTAGTTTCATCCTATGTGATTGAATATATGTTTCTTGCTTATAACTTATTGTTATGTTTTTAACTTAAAAAAGCTATAGCAACTATTACTGCAAAAAATGCAAAATATATTTGAAAATATATATACTAAAATATGTGAAAAAAACGATAATATATAAATGAACATGTATTAATATACAAATAACGTCACATTAAATTTATTTATTTTATATAACTAGGAACGTAATCCTTTTCGTAAATTAATAAATTAATTTATAAAAAGATATTTTATTTTTTTTTAAATTTAATACAGTATTTATTCTATTTAATACAACACTAATCTTATATTAAGTATTAAAATTTTTATTTATCATTATAATAAAAAAATACGCAGATGTTTTTTTTTAAAAAAGATATTGATACAATAATATAAATATGTATTAATAATGATAATTTAATATACTTATAACGTTTAAAATATTAAAACGTACTTTTATCATGACTCTTATCATATAACTCTTATCACATAATTCGTGATATTAAAATTAAAGCATTCTTTTAGTATAAAATAATTATCAATTAGTTATGAATTAGTTATAAATTTATCTTTATACCGAAGCATCTTCGTATAAAATAATTGTAAAACACGAATATTAAAATAATATTTTAACCTCAATTAATTGTCAATTACCAGTGCGCAAAAAGTTTCGAGTAGAAATGCCAACCTCATTTTTAGAAATGCAATGTTGCCAGTTATCGATAATCATCAAACATAAAACATTAAATTATTTGCATTTCCTAATAATAGAATAATATTAATATTATGATTTATAATTAAAAAAATTAGCAATCAATGTTATCTTTTAATTTTAATAAATTATAAATTAGTTTTCTTATTATTAAAAGATTTTCATATATTGAGTTGATATTATCAATGAAGAATAGTAGCATACCCTCCTCACCACCTATCTCGCAAGTAATTGATGTATCTTTAAGACTTTGATTGATATAGACATTCTTTCATAGTTATTGTGAATATCATAATTAATTAATTTTCTTGCTTACGTATTAAATACGAAAATTTTACATTTTTGCCGTTTAAGTAATAATCACTGATAGTTATGTAAACGATTAGATAAATTGTTCCTATTCAACGGCAATCAGACTCATAATAATGATCTGATGGCCTTTAATTAGTCTGCTATTGATTACTTCGAGAGGATAGATCACTGACGTTTAGTGCATCTAATGATTGTTTTATGGAAAATATATCCCGATATTGACCTCGACTTTTATGCCTCCTCACTTCATCATAACTTATAGCAACAATCTTCAATCATGAAAAATGATGTTTCATCGATAATACGGAATGAGAATAAAGCAAAAGTCATTAATAGCTTTATTTTTGTTTCCTTTCTACAGGACTTATTAACTTTCGTTAATGATTGATCTAAAATTATCTCAAAAGAAGATTAAAACCGAAGTGTAATTCTAATTTTCGACATCTTGAAGTCTTTCTTATTTTATTGATTGTCTTGATGACAGCCATTTGATACAATTCAGAGTGAAAGCTTTTGCTGTTGAATTCGACAAGGTAGTATCTAATCGCGATACTTCTGTATCCTCTCACTGAGAAACATGAAAGTGACCTCCACTTTACCTCCATACCTACTTAAGTCTAGGTCAAGGTTTCCATCGTCTTGTGTCTGCAGAGAAACAATTGTGCAGCTTCATTAGCCTGAGAAAAATCTATCTCGCAGTCGTCCGTGCAAACTATGAAAATCTAATAAGTTATTATGCGAATTCTATGTTAATCATTCGTTTTTCTTCCCATAAGAATCTTCCCGTTAGTTTCTCACCCATGATTTCTCGAATAACATGTTTCGCATGTCTTCTGCATTTCTAATAAGCAATCTTAAAATAATATCACCGAATGCGCAGTGAATCGTTATGTTTTAATTAAAACTGTTATTCATCGCCATTAAAAACTTTCAATTGCAAACAATCTGGACTAAAAGCAATTGAAACAATAGTTTATTAGTTTTATTGTCATTAACATCTTGGCACAACTTGTTTAATAATGAATAAATCACGTGTCGTGCAATGAAAAAATATAAAAGAGCAAAAAGGAGGGAAGCACGAATTACACAGCATCCTTAAAATATAAATTTTACGCAGAATTATTTTAAATTACTGTAATTTAAATTGCACGCGCGCGCGCGTGCAGCATTATCGACTTAACGATACAAACCGAATACGTGGATAACATTGTGCGAATTGCTAGTTTAAGCCTAAAAATAGGCATGTTTGACGTTGAGTTGTGAAAATTGTTACAAGATTTTATTTTTATTAAGCAAAAATATTAAAAATATGTCTTGTTTTTAGTGTGCCTAGACCAGCAATTCACACAATGTATCCATCTGATCTATATTGCTAAGTCGATAATTAGATGAGATCGAATTTTCTCAAAAACTAGTTCAACTACTCTGATTCATCCTGTGTGTGTGTGTGTGTTGTGTGTGTGTGTGTGTGTGTATGTGTGTGTGTGTGTGTGTGTGTGTGTGTAAAACAATTTATATTTTTTCATTTAATTTTTATGTTCATCAGTTAGTCTATTGAATATATCACTTGCGATTTGCATGAAAGTAAGTGAACATATGGTAAGATGCTAAATTGCAAAATTATTATTGCGCGATTAAAACAGTCGTTATTAATAACACATGCAATGAATATTCCAAACTCCCATTAGTATAAAATATCGCTGCCACAAATCATATTCTATATTTTTTGCATGATACTTATTTGAAATTCGAGAATACATTCACTGGGTCTCCGGGTCAGCAAAGTAAGTCAAGCATCGACTGGTAAGATGAATCGGCTACAATAACGGTATTTAAAGCTTAACCCGAAACGATTAAAAGAGCCAATCATCGGACTCTATTGGCTCGATGGCTAATAACCACATAAATATCGATTGTAAATCAATGTTTAATCGATTAAAATTAATTATAAAACTTCTTAATTGTTTTTTAATTATATAGCTTTCTGTCGTCATAAACTAATGATATTCTCAATTTAGAAATATCAATTATCTGATTAATGGACGGAGCTAATAATTTAGATCAATTAATAATAATATAAAAAATTATTATAAAAAAAGAAAATACAATAAATACAATTAATTGATCATATTTTACATGTTTTTACAAAATCAATTAATTACAAAGACTGAAAAGAATAATGGTTAGTTAATTTTGTTTAAGATGACATACAAATTTTCCTGAAAAGATTGTAAATGACGCACACAAAAATTAAATAGTTTATTGAGTACTTAAATCATATAAAAAGTTTTTTTTAAGCATTATCTAATCAAATGCATTATCTAACTAAAAAAGAGAGTACAGTTTTCATTATCGTATTTAAATAAAGAACTCAATAAAAATTCTATTCGTTATAAAATTCTACCCGTTATATGTTAATAAAATCGAGTCTATAAATAAATGCGAGATAGATAATTTTTTATTCAGTATACTGATGATCAACATCACACTGAAGTTATTGATGGTTAACCAAAAAAAATAGGAGATGAGTCGAAGAGATTGTCCTGTTAACAAGCTAATATAAATAGTCCGACGATGTTTTATTCAATTATTTACAACAATTTTGTCTCTGTATATCTATATATCTTTGCGCATAAAATTCAGTTATGAAATCCTTTAGTATGTATGTATTAGGTGTACAAAAAAGTTCTGAGCTTTAGATTTGATACAACCGAAATAACAATTTAAATTTTATATATCTTCCCGCCTTTTTGTGGTTTTAAAGCGTTAACATTTGGCCTTC
>Ga0157364_1007734_pt1 | contig 11136 bp, 3 predicted proteins | sample AttsexASBM2_FD_111476 | JGI IMG/M metagenome (GOLD analysis project Ga0157364, IMG submission 111476) | Fungus gardens microbial communities from leaf cutter ant in Ribeirão Preto, State of São Paulo, Brazil - Atta sexdens ASBM2 | ecosystem: Host-associated > Fungi > Mycelium > Unclassified ...
CATTTTAGAAGGCCAAATGTTAACGCTTTAAAACCACAAAAAAAGCGGGAAGATATATAAAATTTAAATTGTTATTTCGGTTGTATCAAATCTAAAGCTCAGAACTTTTTTGTACACCTAATACATAATTTTTATATTTTATGAATGTATATTACGTTTATCTATATGTAAATAAATAAATAGTTTAATAAATAAATAGTTACAATAATATGTGCACTGTATATTTATTATGATCCCTGGCTGATAGAAAACAATTTTAAAAATTCTATCGAAATAAATCATGCCTTTTGTTTGTGCTTTTCATAAGCATAATGACTTATTATTAGTATATTACCGATAAAGTTTAATGTAGATTTTTTTACATATTCCACATACCTTGTGTCGCAAATAAAATATAATTTATATAAATACTCTATATATCTACCATTTGATCGTTCCTTGAAAAGCTGATTCGAAGACTCGACCTTAACAGAGTACGAAATAAATGTCTCGAATCTAAAGTCAATTGACTTATGATCTACGGCTTGTACTTTTATTTTTCTGGCAGCTTTTAAAAAAGTAATGGAAAAGTAATAAATAGTTATTTTCTCAAATAATGGTAACTGTAACGAATTACTTTTAAAAATTGGTAATTAGTAATGGTTAACTTGTTACTTTTCCTACTCGGTAACGAGTAACTTGTTACTTTTAAAAAGTAACTTTTCATTTCCTGTTAAATAGTATGTATTAATAGTATGTATTAATAGTATTAATTTAATCTAGTTTTAAACAATTAATTATTTAAAAAGTTGATATATTCATAATTTTTATTTTATATTTATCTTCATGTTTGGAGCAAAAGAATCATTTTCAATAAGATTAAATACTTAAAACTTAGCACAAAAAAAGTTGTATGTCAATCAATTCATTTTCAAATGCAAAAGGAACTCTTTTCAGAATTTCGTAAAAAGAATTCTTTTTGTATCTAAAAATAAATTCTAAATTAATGACACAACAACTAAATTTTTTAAAATTCTTTTAGAATTCTCTGTGCTATCTGGAAAATTATTTCTTTTCATGTTTATAAAAAGTCATTTTCTATGTCTTTAACTTTCTTTTTCTTTCCTATTCTCATAAGTTAAGAATATCTGGTATCTATTCTTCAAAAGAATTCCCTTTAGAGTTCTCTTTAGAGAATTCCCTTTAAGAAAATTCTTTTGATATATATTTAGAACAGATGATATATATATATATATATATATATAGAAAATTCTTAAGCTAAAAGTACAATTTTTTCGCTGTGGTCTATTAGAAAAGAGAAGAAGTTATCGTTAGAGTAATACATATTCAGCGATGCGCGATACTGTAAAAAGATGGAACTGGAAAAAGTTTAAAAAAGAAGCAGTGTTTCCAGATTTTACTGAACCATTTTTAATTATACGATATTTTTCTGCGATAACGAATGATAATTTTAATTTAATATGAATTAATTCTAATGAACAATAAGCGAGTATCGGTATTTCTGTTTATCGATGAAAAACTAACAGACGTGCAACGAATCTATAATATTGAAATCCAAATAAAGAGTAAAATAACTGTTGCAAATATCTTATGTATTTGCATACCAGTGCAACAAAACATAAATATTATTCGTAAAAGATGTTCTTCCAATCTAGATAAAACAAACAGTCGCCATATCTTAAAACTCGTGTTTATGTGACGATTTATATTTGTTATATTTTTGTAAGTTTTTGTGAGTTATCTTGCTGGGAATCATATTTCATCGCAATTTAATCAACAACGTCGTCAATGAATGAGGGGCAAAAACCATTGAATTACAATATTTCAGTCCTTTTTCCGTATAAATATTTAAATATTATTTTTGATGATATTTAATTAGCTTTCGCTTTCTCTCTCTTCGTTCACAATCAATGATTTATCAATGTCATTAATTAATCTTGTGCTTCCGTACGCGATCACGTCACCGTTGGTCTCTTATTCGAAGTTTTTACGAGCAGCACCCGGGCGGAAGTGCCGATGGAATATTCCGGCAAGTATAATACACGTTTACGCGAGGGGGAAAACCGCGAGGCGCGCACCACGAATCATCGTCTACCTATTGTTTTATTATAGACGACAGGATAAGGTTGGTTCCGGGGATAGTAGGGTGGCATGGTAATCTTTCTCTAGCAGCGTGAAATATGCATCTACAATTGCGAGCTTCACGGTACGCCAGGGATTATATTCTCAGCAGTCATACTTGTAGTTCTATTATATATGACGAGAGAAAGGTATTTCCCCTACGAAGAGCTTTTTCGGCTCTTTCATTCCTTTTTTTGTACAAAGTTTGAACTTGAAAGTCTTTGAAAGTCTTCTGTCATAATGTTCCTTTCTTATACATTGGAAATATTTTTAATACAAATTTTAATTTTGCGAGCTGACGGGACTACAGTTCTTCTTTTGTCAAGATCTATTGTACATCGTACCATGATTTCAATGATCCCATATGGCAAAATCAAGGCTTAAACATACAGAATAATTATCAATCCTTTAATTTGTCCGTAATAATTTATTAAAATTACATAATAAATTAAAATGTAATTTAACCTATTATGATATTGCATAATATATACAGTAAATGCATAAAGTATTATAGAGATTTTTATAAAAATGTCCTATTTGTAAAAAATAAATATTAATTAGCAAATTAATTATTAATAAAAAATGTGTTAAAATATCCTAATGTAAACAAAAGAGCTTTGCAAAAATAACTATATTTACCAGCTTTTCTCATCAAATACTTTTTATGTAAGTATATACGCTTTTATATACTATCATATAAAATATATTGAAGTAAGAGAAGCGCGCGCGCGTGTATACAAGAGGATCTATAAAGAATTTTGAATTAAGGGCTTGCTGTCATTTCGCCATGTCAGTGCATCATAGCTGCTTTTGGTAATCGTGAATCAAGTTTGCTTTTCACAACAAAGAAATCCACGGGAAATTTGATTATACTATCATCATGTGCTGTATGCAGCAATCTATGAAAATAGGATTTTTCGAAATTATACGGCCTGATCCTTCGATTTAAAAACGACATTTTCGACGATCATCTTCTTGACGCGAGCATACAACCACGTCTGCATATATACTTTGACCATTTTACATCATATCATTCAAATATAGAGCATGCATTATTTTTACAGTGTGATCGTCCTGTTTTCTTGAAATTCTTCCGTGATGTCCGATGAATTTTGATATTTTGTATTAGAAGAAAAAAATTACTATTTGTTAAGTGTGTTGATATAAAAGAAGATATCAATTAAAAATATCCCCATTTATTATTGAACGTCCTTTAATTTGAATTGCATATAATTCAACAAATATTAATTTTTGAACTTTGAATCTTTTACATTTATACTCATACAGAAAAAAACATAGTGATAGCAATTATACTAATAATAATTTTATATTATATAGAATTAATATACAGAGTGTCTTAAACTTTTTCTGTTTGTGGATAGACCTGACTAAACGGAAAGTCCTCAATTTTGCAATTTTCGAAATTCTTTTTTTTTTTACTTAAACAGAATATCTAAAATCGATATGTCTAAAAGTTCTTAAAAAAACATCTTTCAGATATTTCACAAAAAACTTTAAAAGATATTTTGAAGTTGTCTTATGCGTCGATTTACTTACTTAGCAATCTTTAGAAATTAATATTCCGTTAACTTGCGAAAATTACAAAATGGTATAGGACTTTTCGATTTAATCCGATTTATCTGCCCACAAACAGTTTGGAATATTAAAAAATTTGAAATATATCTCTTTATGTATAGTTAAGTAAGTTATATTGCAACCATAAAATAGTTTATTCAAATATGTACATTAACTCTACGTATAAAATTTATACAGTTGTTACTTACGTAATTGGCAGCACTGTCTTTTTCTTTGAGAGAAAGATTGACATTGGTAAAAAAAAGCCGTGAAAATTACTAGATGATTTTACGGAATTTTTGCGACTGACAATTCAACGACCGCAAGTATCGTGACATTATTCGTATATATTCTACATGTTTTATCAAGTAACGAGGCAGTGGCTGTCTATATTGAGATGTTATTTCAAACATGCATTCCCAGCGTCGACCTTTTCACTTTGACGATAACAGCGACGACGAGGGACGACCAGAGGAAATTTCTCATGGGCTGGATATTGGTTTCTCCGCAGTACACGAATAATTCCACTCTTGACAATATGTAGAACAGCCTTCAATAGAACTTCGCGGGAAAGGGGGATGCCAGGAAACATCGCGTTCCTCGAATTTCGTGCTTCCTTCTGAACTCCGGAATGGATTGCATTCTGTTCCTTGCAACCATCCTACCTAACATACTTGGTTGTCGGATTTCTCGTCCTCTTCGTGTCGTTATACGTCCTTTGTACGCTTGTCCTTTCGCATCTTTTAATGTTCTCTCTCTCAAAAGGCTTCGGTTTCCACACGTTCGATTTAGGAAAGGGTGAAGAACGATTCTCTAGCAGCTATCCTATTTCTCGACGAATTATAATATAATATCTCGTTATTTTCGTGCAAGAGACATACAGAGCGGAGCCTTGGACAGTCCCGACTTCGACGATGTGGTTGTTCAAATGGTTGTTTTCCATTGTAGTAAACGAAGGATGCGTCGGCAAACTGGCATTGAATATACCTATGCATTGAATATACTTGTGCGCGTCGCGCGCAGCGCGCGCGAGATTTATCGTATTACTCGTGTTCTCTTGTACTCCTTCTCTCACCTTGTTGTCATTACCACTTGCGTTTGTTTCTATCGCCATTCGGATCTCGGATCCGAATACGATCACGCTCCAAAATAATTCGAGAGTAGCGCTGAAAACGAGACAGAACGTAATAGCGTGCAAGATGCATTATGCATACTTGTTCTAAAAAGGCATTCGTGAATAATCCAGCAACGAAATATTAAAAATGTAATGACGAGATTAAAATACAAAAATTTCTTACAATTAGTAGCATATCCTGATATGTAATCTTACATAAAAATAAAATTTCATTTTTGGCATTTAGTTAAGTATATCTTATATCATTATTTTACAATTTTTAAAAATAATTTCTTCGATGATTTTAATCAAAACCGCATACCTCACAATATATGTGGATTCAATTCTTACTCAATATTTATATTGGTTGTACATTAGCTGCGTTCAGTAGAGAAAGCAACTTTTGTAAACAACAACTGTTGTAAAATTCTTCAATATAATTGATTTATACATTTAAATTCATAAGGAACCAAAAACAAGAACCAATCGTATTAAAAAATTCTATAACATTTGTAAAATTGCTTTCTCTGTTAAACGCAGCCATTGTTTTCCAATATTGCACATTTCCAATATTTTATGCTACTAAAGAAGTAACATATTGTTACATATTCGTTACCGAAAAAAGTAATCGGAACGATAATCGGAACGAGTTACTTCTCAACTCTGATTTTTATGATGCGCTGTTTGATGTTAATTGAAAGATAAATTATCACGAGAAAATCTATTTATTTTTTTAATTTCCTTTGACAATTCTGATGATGTTGATTTGTTCAAATGTTTATACAGACAAGTGCAGAACGTAAAGACGTAGAAACAGAGCGATAAAATTAATTTTTCGTTATTTATCCTTCTGCAATGTGCTATTTTCTCCAATTTCCTATAGTTCGAAAGATTTTCCTACCAAAGTTTATAATACTACAAAGGGATCCAACGAAGATATAAATTCTTCAGTCTGAAAAGCGAATCCGCAGAAACTAATCGAAAGGAATCGAATTGGAGCAAAGCTAAAAGAGCACATATAAATGAAAATGAGATTTCTTCGTCTAGAAAAATTAGAAAAGAAGATCACAAAATGTAAAGCAATTTAAAAAAAATTAACGCAAATCTAAAAACTGCTAAATATCCATTAAATAATGTTATTTCTATTTATTTGAACAGAAGACATTAAGAGATAAAATGAATATTTCTTAGAAATGAAAATTATCCAATCTAATAGTAATTTATTAAGTTGTAAATTAATAAGTTGGTAAATTAATAAGTTGAAGGTTTTTATTTCTCCTATTGGTTGTGTATTCACATGTACGGTTATATATTGGGTTGTCCGGAAAGTTCGTGCCGACTAACCGATATAATTTAATAAATGTATACTAAAATTTAAATCTTCTGCGTTTCAATTTTCCTTCAAAATCGGTATGAACTTTCCGGACAACCCAATAAGATTCTTTCTTTAAATACGATAAAGAAAGCCAAGATCGGTTAAAGTTGGATATTTTACATTATATTCTTATATTAATTTTATTTATTTATTAATTTCAGATATTCAGATTGAGAGCCGAAAAATTCTCGGTTTCAACACAATCATTTTGAAATGCTAATAATCCCCCTTAAATTAGAATAGAAAGAAAGTAAGAATTTTTTCTTTAATATGATAACTAATAATTTTGGAAAACTGATAGAATGATAATTTAGAAAAAAATACAGAAACAAAAAGTATAAAGAACGTTACCGATTTTTAAGATCTCAGCATAGATTTTTGTATAGGATAGGATGGGATACACGTATGTATACGTTTCTCTATCCCCCTCTCTCTCCCTCTCTCTCCCTCTCCCCCTCCCACCCTCTCATTCTCTCTCTCTCCCTCTCTCTCTCTCTCTCTCTCTCTCTTTCTCTCTCTCCTATATTATAGAGATGTTTCGTCCTGTAACTGAGCTGAAAAAAGTAGAATACTTAATTTCATGACCGTGAATTCCAACAAAATTCTCATTCTCATAAATCCACATCGAATAAATTTATTTAGAATACGGTCCTCACCTCTGATTTTGATAAAATTAGATGCGGTTTTACACGAAATGAAAGAATCTGCAAAAAAGAAGATTAGGTCGGCTCCGCAAATCGAGATATTAAGCATTAAAATTAACGATTATATTGAGATTAGGAAATCTATCAGCGATGAGATGTAATGACACGACTGGTCTATGCACCGCGGTCATGCACAACATGTAATAGAGGCGAAAAGAAGTATTTTCTGCTTCAATTATACAAATTTTCTTCTTTAGAAACATATTCTCTGCTTTAAGAATACAAATTATTTTCTATATAATTTTTATTTTTACAGCAGATAATTTGTTTTGGTATTTGTTTAGGTATTTGCTTGTCTTAAAAACACAAGTTTCCTGCTTTAAAAACAAAATTTCTACTGTAAAAACAAAAATTATATAGAAAATAATTTGTAATTTTAAAGCGTAAAATGTGTTTTTATAAAGCAGAAAATTTGCTTTTAAAGCAAAGAATTTGTTTTTCAAAATATCCTGTGCATTTGTTTCTTATTCTTGCCGTCTGTCATGTTTCGATTTTCATCCTGCTACACATTGCGAATAGCATTCAGTAGATATTTTTATAAAAAATAATCAAAAAGCGAAAGCCCATAAAGGGGGAGGCCGCGAGAGCGGAGCGAAATGATGGGCGCTTGGACATCATCGTCTCAAGAGAATTTCGGGTACTGAATAGAACAGGGAATTCCCTAAATTAAAAAAAAAGAAAAAGATATTTTTATCAATATTTAATTATTGTATATTGCATATACGAACCGATAAGCCAAGGCAGCCATGAGAGAGCAACTATCAAGAGATGGCACATACAGACATGACGACACAAGAAGCCTTATCGAGCAAGCTGCAGGATGTTTTTACACCTAGAAATAGGATTTTCAAAGCCGATCGAAGTAAAAACGAAGACGCGCAGACTTGAGAAAAGTGAAAAGAACGCGGAAGGGCTTCTCACTCTAAAATCAACAGACAAAGCAAGAAAATCAATAAAAGACTAAGGAACAAATCTCGATAGAAATTTTGTTGTTTGTTTTATTGAAGCGTAAAAAGATGTGAGAGAACCTTAGCGAGACTGATCTGTATGAAATCTTATAAAACTTCAGATTCAGGTTATTTTTATTATCTCAAAAAGTCTTGAATAATTTTCTGCAATCTTTTTTATATTTGTATAATTTTTTAATTTGCATATTTCACAATATAAAAAAATCTTCCATTCCTTTTAATAAAATACTTCTTTTCTGATAAATAAATAATTAAAACTTTATTTTTCAGCAAAGTTTTTTTTAGAAAAAATGATTTAGAAATAATTAGCTTAAAATTCTGAAAAGTTATCATGTGAGACACAAAATTATTTTGTGACAGTTATAATAGAGTTGTGATATTATGTTCACAATGTAATATTTCGTTGTTACATTTTAGTGGAGACGATGAAAACTTAGAGAGAGAGAGAGAGGGGGGGAGAGAGAGAGAGAGGGAGAGAGAGAGAGAAGAATCGAGCTTTTTTTCGAGTAGCTTGAGTGACCTTTCAGGGAAATCCGGAAGAGTCGACGGATTCTTTTAATCATGGTAACAGGATCTCGAAGGCTAAATCGTGAAAAAACAAGGAGAGACAAAGGTTGATGTGCCGCGAAAAAGAAGGAGAGGACATGCCAACTAGATAGCGTAAGAAAGCAAGAAGACTAGAAGCACAGAATAAAAAGGCAAACAGAACGATGGAAGAGAAGTGGTTGAGTTCGCAGACGACAAAGAGGTAATAAATCTTGAAGTTGTCGTCGGTACGATTCGACAGTTCGTAAAATACGCTACACCGTTTAGTCGGTGCCAGAAAACAATTGCAATATGGTCCGTGATCGACTTATTAGCAGTTTAATTTTAACCGTTGCATTAATTCTACATTGATATCCACATATTCTTTAATCTTCATTATTAATGACTTTAATTAACCTTAATGAAACATTTTATTTGTAAAAAAATGTCACAAAAAATCAGATAAACATTACGATCTGTTGAATAAATACTGATAAATAAATCTAGTGAATAAATACAACGTGAATAAATAATAAAAAAAAACACAAAAATAGAAATTATATTTTTTTCTTTTTTGCAATTTTCTTCAAAACGAAGCAAAAACGAATATATTTCTCATAGAGTTTTTTTCTTAATTTATTAATCCTCTACACGCTGCCGAAGTTTTGACATTTACATTCCGAATATTCTATATAAAGAAATTAAACAAAAAACATTTCTGTGGTAATTCGATTTAATAAAAAATCATCTTAAAAATCATCTTCTTTGAGCCATGACAATTGACGCTTTTTTTATCCCCTCTTTGAATTGTAATATTTTAATGATTTTTTATTAAATTAAATTAGTTTATTTTTGATAATTAATGGAATAATGTTTATCTAACTCATTCAATGTAATAATTCAATAATTTACGTTTTTTAATGTTATTTTTGAAGGGATCGATATTGTAAACAGTAATTTTTTATTAATAATTTATTTCTGCTTTTTATTATGCTTGAAGTTTACTTAAACTTAGAATCCTCTAAGTCATTCATAATTTTGAGGGATTAACGTATATGACGTGAGGTATATTACAATATTGTAAAGACGCAACATTGGCATTACATTGGGAAATCTATCTTTAAAATAACCAATATTCAACTAATTTTCACCAATGTGTAGCCATTGTACTGTGCTATTAGAGTTATTTATAATTTTATTTCTATTATTTTCCTTATTTGTAATGGTTACGTAATTATTTCTTTTGGATAACAATATAATTGTCACATTTATTTATTGTTATTTTGTATAATACATGTGGATAAAACATGCATAAGCGAGTTTTAAAAGAAAAAGTTATTATAAAGAAGAAATTCAACCATATTAATCTCAAACCATCATAACACTATTCCAATAGGTATATAGGTATATATTCCATAATATGGTTATTAGAATGTTATATATAAATATTAAAAGGAGTAAATAATATTTATATAACATTGTGTGCTTATAAAACTGGAGCTCATTGAGTTGATGAATTAGTGGCAATCAAGACAATTCTAAAAGAGAAATCATAAAAAATCAAATGAAAAAGTAATGGAAATTGTAATGTGTCGAAACAGTGATAAAAAGTTCTTTTTTAAAATCAGTCAACGAATAATGAGAATGAGTTAGTTTATAGAAAAAAGAATGGTAACGATAAGGATAACGATTTATTTTTATGAAGTAACTTTCCCAACTCTGATAAAAATACGAAGGCAAAAATAATTCCAAAACCTTTTTTAAGTTAGAACGTTTGTTAAGTTAAAATGCCTCTTTGTTGCCTTGCTTGTCCTTCTTTTCTCATTAGAAATCAGGATTAAAAAAAGTAACTCGAATAATCTCAAAGTACTTGGGAATTACAAGCTCAACAAGCATGCTTGTCGATTTTGCCTGCGCACTCGGCGCCATTAATGTGAGATGTTTGCGACAAGGAAGCCTCCAAGTACTCTTCTACTCGGTTTGAGTTGTAGGTCCTTTTAGAATCAGACCTTTTATCATTGGAAAAATTACGGCATTGCAAATTTTGTGTCGTAACTTTCTGCGGTTTAATCGTTAAAGTTTCTTATCTCTTAATGCACCAACTAATATTTTAATTATGTATATTTTTGCTTAATAAAATATTACTTTCAATATTTAAGCTTTTTAATATGATAAAATCTATTATGGAGAAATATATAATTTGGATGTTAAAAGCGCATTAAATAATAAAGTTTGCAATTAACATATTTCCTGATATACAGAAATTTTCTGACATCAATTTGCGTGTTCCCCAACTCTCGTTACTCTATCGGTTTTTTGCAATCTCTCCATATTAATACAGTTTCTTCATAACTCTGGCTTCGATCGATTTTTGGTACGCCACTTGCGGATGTAAAAGAAGCCGTAACTACGCCCAAGAGTCTTCCTCGTAGAGATGTAAAAAGGAAAAGGATGCTTGGCGGGTACCGCTCGCGTAATTGGCACTTTGAACGTATAAGATTGGCATGAGCAGTAATAAAATGGTTTGGAGAAAAAGAAAAGGAAATCAATAAGGGGAAAAAAGAAGGGAAACGAGGAAAAAGTTAGAGAGGGATGAGAGAGAAAGGAGAAAGGAAGAGGGGAATAGGGGAGGGAGGGAGGGGGGATGCAGAGGGAGATGTAGGGATGGATGAATGGAGGGAGTGTATAGAGGGGAGAGGGGAGGGGAGGGGGAGAGATGGAGAGGGGAGAGGGGAGAGAGAGGGAGAGAGAGAG
>Ga0157364_1007735_pt1 | contig 11134 bp, 3 predicted proteins | sample AttsexASBM2_FD_111476 | JGI IMG/M metagenome (GOLD analysis project Ga0157364, IMG submission 111476) | Fungus gardens microbial communities from leaf cutter ant in Ribeirão Preto, State of São Paulo, Brazil - Atta sexdens ASBM2 | ecosystem: Host-associated > Fungi > Mycelium > Unclassified ...
AGAAAAATAAAATTTATTTTTTAATTTGACAAAAAATTATTTAAATAATATCAGCAAAAAGAATATATACTTAAGAATTTCTAACATGATCAAATGTCATTGTTTTTTATTTTTATTTCACGACTTTTAAAAAAATTTCTTTTAAATGACGATTCTTATCTTTTTGGAATAATAATTCTCATATTTTATTTTAAACATCTTAATTTGGCTCGTTTAATTGATCTGGAATAATTTCTATACAATTTGTATTATTGTATATATAATATTTATTTGCTATAAGAATCAAATTTGATTTAAGTGTTATTTCTTTTATTGAGTAAATATTTATATTGTGCTATAAGTAAATGTGCTACTCAAACAAGTATTTATTAAAATTTAATAATTTTTTTTTTAGTATAATAATTAAAAAATCACTTTTTTAAATTATATCACCTTTGTTCTGCATACTAATTTTTGTGTTCAATTGTTATACGACTTTTTTTATTTTAATATATTTATATATTTTACTTTAATATATTTAAAAGTTTGTTAAAATTTAGATTAAAAAAATATTTATAAATTTATACTTAAAAATAATATTTAAGTTATTAATTAACTTAAAATACTAAGTCAATATATCAAATATTTGAGGACTTCTTCGTTGTTTAATTCAGAATTACTTATTATATTTATATAATTTCAAGAAAAGTTTAAACAACACAATTCACTTCGTACCGATTGATTCGTCAGAAATGTTTATTCACATCGAAATGTGTAAATTCGTCTTTACGTCCCGTTTGTTCATCGGATATATACAGCGCGGTCCATAAAGTACGCGCCTGAAAAAACAACCTCTCACGTTATCGATTTCACGTTATATACCGCACGACGATAAAACCTACCGCCGATATCGTGTATCGCCTCGCTATGTGACACAACCGATTTTTTTCTACATTGTTGAAACTCACCGCGATGCCATAATTATTGAACCGTGCGACTTTAGAACTCTATTGTAGACAACGACAAGAATTTCCTCGGAAAGATACATTTTCATTGGAATAGGTACAAATTCTTAGCGAATTTCTTATCTTACATGACAACTCGATGGTAGAATATATTGAACATCAGCAATAAATTTTATTCAGAAATACAAAAAATTATTCTTTTTTTTTCTATAAAAACATGAATGGATTTTATTTCACGTCCAATTGCAAACTTTTTACATCCATGGTTTTTTCACCGTCAAAAATTAAACTGCGATATATATTCGGTTTTTTTTTTACATTTTCTTTGTTAGATTTTTATCGAAACATTTTTATTTTAAGGATATATCAGATGTATAGTTTCTGTAAAAAGTGACTGGAATTGGAAATTTATACTTTGTATAAAAATGAATGTTATAGATGTACTATAAAACTGAATGTTATACATGTGAAATAATGTATGTATATAAAGTCAATATATATAAAGTCAATATTTAATAATATAATTGTAAAGTTCAAATAAAAATTTTCTCATTTTATCTTAATTATTTTTTTTAAATATGTTTATTTTTTACTAATATAATTTTGATTCAGGTCTAAATCGTCACCAAACATTTGTATTATTTTCAAATATCACACAGAAAATTTATGACTTTTTTCATAATTTTTTTGTTAAAAAATACATATAATACATTTTTAAATATGATATCCGCATATCATTTGTACATTTGTATTACATTGTTATCATGAAGTGTATAATCAAACTTACAACTCCCGCTATGCTCATAACTGCATGATTCTCCAACGAGAGGCGTTTGCTCAGAATGCCACCTTGTCAGCGGTAGCCGCATCGGGAGACATAGTTGGGCGAGCGGGCGGCCGCTAAGGGGGTGGGCGTGGGTACGCGACCGAGAGACGTAGGATGCGCGGATAGTAATTAATGCCGCTGCAGCGTTGCAATGGACCAAGAAGCTGCGGGACCAGCCGGTCCGAGCGGCAGGCGGCGGCCACGGTGGTGGTGATGTAGGCGGTGGAGGCGGCGGTGGCGGCGGTGCCAGCCAAAAGCAAACATTCCTAGAGTCACGGCATCCGGTATCCCGAGTATCTAGGTATTGGTTCGACACGTACCAATTATAAGCTGGCGCATTGGTCATTTGTAACGCGCCGGAATGCCGCGTGGAGACTAGTCGTGGGAGAAGCACGACTGGCTGGTTCTTACTACCCTAGATTGAGCGCCATTTAACACCTTCTTTGTGTACCGCGCCAAACCGCGCCACTGGAACCTCGATCTCTATTCTATGTATAAATTCTCCTTCCATCCATCTTTTGCGAAATACATATTTTAGGTGAGCCTAATATACAAGAGAGAACAAATGTTACCCGTTATTGTTCTGCTGCGGTTGAACGTTATTTGTTAAACATCATGTCAGCCGTGATATCGCTATTATTCCCATTGTGATCCACCGTATTTGAATTGGATAGGTGAATTAACCAAGAGCGTAAGGTTTTTGTCCTTTACAAAACCGTTCAATGATCATGGATTAATATAGCCAAAGTGCCAAACTAGTTTACCAGATTTGATCTTGGTTCGATGCTCGTCGGTGTTTAGTTTCTCGCGCGCGCTCTTTGTATCCGGAAATAATAATTCGATTTCCCTAATCGTATAACCACGCGCGCGATTGTGTTGCGTACATCAAGTTCGGCCGATAACTCCATGCAACTGGAAACTGGAATAATTGATCTCGTTTTACTTACCGAATTGGTAGTGTTAGGCCGGCAAATAATGCTACAGATGCAAAATTCGGCTATTAATTTTGATATACATAAAATGTAGATCGATATATGTAAATGATCAATAATATGATGCAACGTTCAACTTTTATTTATATTTATGATTTTACTTCAATTATTAGCTTAATACAAAATTAATTACTGCGAGACAGTATTTAATCAAAATGCTAAGTTTCTAATAAGACTCATTAAAAATGTTACAAATTGATGCTGTAAAGCTAAATCTCTTTTATATTAATAAAAGTAATGCAAAAGTTCGCCATATTGACTTAATAACCATATTATATTAAATTTATTAATCATATTAAAAACAATTAGTAAGCTTATTGAATGATAGATCAATTAGGTTTAAAATGACGAAGTAATCAATAAATAAAACGCAATAAAAAGCAGCTAATACGAGTGAATACCGATGAAATTGTCTGCATTCGCTCAAATAAAAGAAATATACTACTTTTATTAATATAGAGCTTTATATAAATCTGCCACTCTCAATTTTTTCATATACTGAAAAAAATGTTCTGATTGAATCAACAAAAAAGACTCGTCAAAATGCTATTCTTGGTGGATTTTTTTGTTAATTTCATCAGAATATTTTTTAATGATATATTTTGAAATATTTTTTAAATATATTTAAAAATATGTCCTTTATTTATAAATGTTACTTATAAATCAACAATAATACCATTCTTGTTGGGCCTTTTCATTGATTTAATCGAAATATTTTTCTTATTGTTAGTGTAATAAATATTTATTAAATAGAAAATATCTACCAAGAATATATTTTTAAAAATTATATTTTTATTTTTTCGATATATTTTTAAAATTTATTGTCGTAAAAAAGAATTTTATTTTGCATAAATATCAACATAATTTATTTGACTAAATTTGATGGCGGTTTGTTAAATAGAAGAACATATATAATTTCTAGATTAAAATTCGTCTGTCTAAGATAGGAAACGTATTTTACGGATTAACTATGCCGGGTCTTATCACTCGAATGTGTACGCGCTCCTCTTACGTTTCTACCTGTTATATTTCATTCACAATGAGACCGTACTTTGTATTGTACGTATACCCAGATATCGAGTTATAAGCGAACGTATACCAGAGTGATTTGTTTCGCGCGGAGACAGTCGGAGCGAATGTCGTGAGATTAAAAGAGCGAGAATGCCTTCTCCCCCATCTCTTGGAAGGCACGAATGATATTCACGATTGTTCCCGATTCGCGGAACCGCTCGTGGATACCCGCTTTTCGGATATTAATTCTTCGCTACACGCGGTAGCTCTTCAAAGGGTTTCCGATTCCCTTACCTTTTGTTTTACAATTTCTTAGGCCAAACTAAAGATCTGTCGAGATTTTCTTCACTCGACTTTAGAAACATAAATGTGACGTATTCTTTATTATATATATTCTTTGGCGAATACGAAATTTTAATTTTAGCATTACAGAGACATGCAAATTGAACATTATTAAAGACAAAAAGAGGATGGCATCCAATTAGATCTCGATAGATTTTTAATGGAAAATAATGATGAGACATACTGCTGCATTCGAAATATTCTCTAGACGATTAAATTGAAATAAATGTCTGTGATATAAATGTTTGATAGATAAGATAGTCCTTTTTCTTTAAACCTACAGACGCATAAAATAATAATTATTTGGACATCGTAATAAAAGTAACATAATAAATATAAATGTAAGACAGTACTTTTTTGAGCTTCCACAAGTACAAGTACTTACTTCAAAGAAGCTACGAGATTTGCATCTTTCGACTAATGTTCTGCTGGAGATCGATCGCTTTCCAGTCGAAGATCACATTATCCAAAGACAGAGATCAGAGATCGAACTACATTGCCAAAATTGTCAAAGTTGACAAGTTGACTTTCCTTTAGTACTCTCTCTATAAAAGAAAAAAACATTATCAGATGTAGCCCTCCTTTCTCTCTCTCTCTCTCTCTCTCTCTCTCTCTCTCTCTCTCTCTGTCAGAAATTTGTTAGAGATCGATTATTATTATCAACATTTGTACTAATTTAAAATTATTCTCTATTATTCTCTATTATTTTCTAAAAAGGCCATTAAATTAACATTGGAGATATTTTTCAAAAAACTGGAAGAAAATAATTACAATTTTTTAAGATATTTTTTAGCATTAATATTATAAAATTGCTTGTCAGTTTAATTTGTGATACTCCAGTTCTGTATGAAAATGACTTCAGTCTTGAAACACGATTATGCAGATTGCAGAATTTAAGCACTAAGATCCAGCTCAGACCGATAAAGCTGTCGTTATTCATTGTCAGTTGTGTATTCATATTACAGTTATAAGATACTTTGTTTATTTCATATATACGTATATAAATATTTACGACATCGTAAACAACGAGACATAAAATAAATATGAGTTATTTGCAGTACACAGATATTTCCATCGCATTGAAAAATGCCCATGTGTATACTTAAAGAGAGAAAATGATGGAATACAATGATATTTTCACTTACGCATCAAAGAATCGGTAGAACGATTTGTCAGCGAGAGTAGCGATTGGCGAAAGTCGGTCAGCGTTTGTTAGAAAGTATAAATATCTAAAACGGAAAACAAGACTTATGCTATAATGATAATAATAATAATAATAATAATAATAATAATAATAATAATAATAATAATAATAATGACAATAAAACAGATTTCAATTCGGTATCTCTCTATGATAGACAATATTGTAAGAAATATATTTTTTAAATAACTAGATACAGTTACAATTATTTGCAGAAAAACTGGATACAAATACAGATTTGTTATGAATGTCTAGATATAAATTTATTTTAAAAATAAATATAGATATATTGCAGATACTTTTTAACATATATTGCACATATATTAAATAATATTTTATATAATTTTCTATAGAAAGCTATATGCTCAAGAAATATGTGATTTCTGACACACACACACACACACACATATAAATGAGACATAAAATAAAGATAAAAGTAAAGTTATGCGCGCAATGATAAGTCTGTTTTTTATAGCTGCATTAGACAGCATCATAATTTTGTGTGTGCAGCGTATTTTATTTTAAGTGCAATGAGTGTATTTTAGTTTAACTATAAAAATAGACTTAATATTTTTATTCGCGTATGTCTATTTAAATATATACCTATTGTATATATGTGTGTCGCAGAGCGATTGTATACATATATATATATATTTATCTACAATGTTATTTTAAATAAGATTTAAAATAAGATTTAAGTAAGATTTAAGTTATAGTTGCTAATCAATATAACTAGTTGGTATATGCAGATATATAAAAAATATTTGGTACAGTAACTAGATTCATATGTAGCTAGATATGTTACAGCCTGGCAAAACACATTAATATCCTATTATTTTATTGACATAATTAATAGGTTTAAAAATATATATGTTTGAAAGATGCATACCTTTTCGTATATTTTATAAAATAATGAACATTATTCACGGATTTTATAAATTAGGTACCATGAAATTACGTGAAATAAATGAATATGTACTCTAAAATTTTACTCGTTAGAAACGGAACATATGATAAACATTGATTTCTGCATTTCCTCTTACTTCGTGAAACGATCAGCGATCTAGTAACTTTAGGGAGATATAAAGGATGTTGACGTTTGAGCGACGTTGACGGATACTCGCCTTGAAGGGTTTGAAATAATTTCAATTGCGAAGTGCTTGCGGGGAAGGTGGGAGTCGAAAGACGGGCGTATTTAAAGTCAATTTACAAGGTTTACTTCTGACGATTAAATTATTCAAAAAGAATAAGTAAGAAAAGATGTTACATGATGCCTGAGTCAGTTTTTATGTTTTCCAGAATCGATTAGATTAGCATATCGACTCATAATTTTAGAAAGAAATATTGCTTCATCATTACATTTAACTTAAAATTGAAACGCCGAAATGATTTTCGCTTTTAGAATATATAAAATCGAAGTATATTGCACGTGACATTTATATCACAAAAAGAGTCAGGAAATATTAAATAACAATTTAATAATTTAGTTCTTCGAATAATTCGAAATATTGATTTTTAACAAGAATATTAGATACAACAAGAGTATTAGTCACATTATTATTATAAAATTAACACGCTCTTGTACAAGCAAAATTTTTTAAGTATTTATTTTAATAATCGAAGAATAACCGTTCAAGAGAGCATTATTAATCTTATTATTTGAGAGAATAATCGTATCTTAATCTTAATTAAATCTTTCCGTTTAGTCGAAGGTTTCAATTCTCGCTTAAATTCTAATTAACCTGAGAAACTAATCATCTATATTAAGCGATGAAGGAATTAACGTTATTCTATACACTTTCGTTTTGAGTAAACGCACATTCATAGGATCAAGCAAATTAAAACGCGTGAGGTGTTCTATGAAAGTGAAAAGACCCATTTGAATTTTTACGGCAGAACTAGTTAATTGCTCTTTTAGTCATTTGCAATTGGCCTATCTTCTGCGAATAATGAAATCAGTAATAACTGCAAAAGCAGAAATAAACGAAATTAATTAAATTAACAAAGCTAAATAATAAAATTAATTTAATAATATAAAATGAAATATATGTGTATGTGTGCTAAAAATTGTTTTTCTATCGTAATTTTACGTAATCAAAAAATTAAAATGATGTGAAAAATTATTAATATGAATATGTAATAAAATTAATATTACATAAATCTAGATAATCTAAAAATATTCGAAAGAGTACAAATAAAAAATTTAAACCTTAGCAATATAAAAATATATTTTATAATATAGTATATTAAATTTATAATTAAACAAATTTTTTTGTAAATATATAAATTGAGGAAATTTATTTATAATTTATCTTTTGTATTTCAGTTATGTAAATAAACATTACTTCCTAGTAGCTTAATAATAATGCGTATATACATACTTAGATATATATATATATATATAGAGCTCTCAAATGATTAACATGATGAAGATCATTCCGCGTAGATGGTATCAGATTTAAAATAAAAAAGTCCTGTACTACTGTGAACATCGCATGCATCGCGATGTCATCTTCTCGCGCACCGTTTTCCATTACGTGATTTTATATTCTTGAGCAATCTCCGTCCATGCACCTATGCACACATGTACGTACGTGGGGACTTCTGTGCCGGTTAGGAAGAAAAGTACGGAGTACAGCTTGAGATGAATTATGGTCGAGATTTTTCATCCAGTGGGGCGCTACGTGAGTCGCATTGGGCTGCGAAACTTGTCGGAGTGTCAATCGCTCGGCTTTTCGCCGTGCGCGTGACTTCCGTGAAACCTGAAGGAATTATGTTATGACAATCGCGATGAATTAGTCAGATCTGCCCAAAAAACGACGATTTTATTCCGTAATTTGTCAAACGGTTGCATTTTCCTCGACGCGCGCATTGATTTATATTTTTCTATCGACCATGCGTTTTAATAGCATACATTTTTTGATAGTAGGCTTTAAAGTCTAATGGATTAATGAACGTGCGCGTAAAAATTCACTCCAACCTACCAGCGTTATGTTCACTTCGACCGATATTCGTCGTCGATAGATGTTCACGAAAAAGAAAATTATTCGAAAACGACTGCACTATACGCGTTGGTGCAACGGCGTGGTGTAAAGGAGACACCAAACAAAAATAAACGTCGAGAGCGTTATCAGAGAGAACGGTTCGTCTATCGACGCGCAATTCGGAAAAGCGGGTTTCCGCCGGCGTCGACAGTGTGTCGCTTTGTTTACGCTTCTTTCGGACTATAAACGCTTTTTGGATCATCGAATTCACACGAAACTGTAGAACACGCCGCATACAAATACGCATCCACATCGTATGATTATAAGAGCACAAAAAAAGAATATGAATTTTCTTTTTTTTTATACATTTTTATTAATTCTTTTTGGTCACGATTTTTCTTTAGCAGTAAATTTTATTATAATTCTGTTATATCAAATTTGATGAATTATCTAATTATAAAATATTATTTAACGAAAATTGGAATTCTGTAAAATAAAAGTAAAATAATTTATCTCAGTACTGTATAGAGATAAAATTGCAAAACAAACTGCAGTACAAAGAAAAATCGAAATATCAATGTATTTTTACGACATCCAAAGAACAACATAAACATTATTATAGCATTAATATGCAAATATTAAATAATATACTTCCTGAAATATATTCGATCCAAACAAAAAAAAAATATGCGTTTGCATATTTTATAATGGCGGCCTTGGATTTTAATTAATTAAGCCAATCACATTACACGCGTAGATTCTTATCCTGCGCGTTTGTTTCGCACATACGCGCGTTCCTACCAATTAAAGTTTTGTTTCTCTTTCCTGGCCGCGAGACACATAATATTTCCGCCCTCGTTATTTCCGCCAGGGCTGGCGGAATTTTGTTTTTAATTAAAACTATGCCTATCACTCACGAATTATGGCAGCAACGCCGTTGCCGTCCGTAAAGTCTCAACGTGGCGGAAAAAAAGTCGTAACCCTTTTGTTATTGGCCCGTTGCTGTACTTTACGCGCTTCGCGCCATTGCATCCGGTGATATTGGCAAAGACGTATTTGCCCATCGATCACTATTTCGTGAAATACCGAGTGACCAGGCCAGTGTAAATCCGTCTCGGATTTATTTGCTGTCAGCAATAAATTCGAGAATCGCGAAATACTAAACACGTTCTTTATTTTATTTGTTCCTTTTGATAGATTAGAGAAATGTTGTTTAACACCTAGATGAATTACTATTTCAATAGTGTTCGAACACTTTTATTTTTTCCTTCCTGAGAAAATTTAATAGAAATATATTAATTTTTATATGTACACTGTTAAATTCGTAATGTCAGTTATACTCAGTTTGAGTTATTTTTAGTCATTTCTATAAGTCAACGCTGATTCTACTTAATATTTCGTTAATTTAACTAAAACAATGGATTTTAACTCAAGAAAATGTATTAAATTTGACTCAAATTTAGTTTGTTATTTACCGAATGCATACATTAAAACGATCATTGTTTACTTTGAAACTAAACAACTACAGAAATGGATTAATTCATATTTTAACACACATTAGTGTGAAGTTAAAAATAATAAAATATATATAAGTTTCAACTCTGCCGTGCCTTGATTAATTAGTATTATCTTATACTCTGCCTATTTATATACACGTATATCTTTTATAATGGTTATTGCACGAATTCTTGGATTTTATGCTTATAATTATTTGTTCCTACAATCACATCTCTCAGCAAACGAAACGAATTATATAAGATTGCAACGAAATTCATGCACCTCACTTAGAATCTTTCAATTCTTTAGTGGCTGTTATTGTTGCATGAGTAAGGTCTTATATTTTTGAAGAATTGTAATGTTAATGATGACTCTAAAAAGAGTCGAAACGTTCGTTTTTATGGAAGTACACGCAATCGATTATTGCACTGATTAACAATATTATTTGATCACGCTCCAAATTGCGTTATACTCTCATTTGCCTGATTTCTCAGGGTTTTTTAATAAAATATATTTCTCGATATATAATTCATAGATTGCATTACTTCTTTGATATCTAACAGTTTACAATAATAAAATTCGATTCATTCGCTATCAATCGTTCCGTCGACATTCAAAATTGTGGAAAATCTTCGTTGATTTTTTGCAAACAATTAGATTTGATATCATCATGTCTATTATTCTAATTAATCTGGGAATAATCACTTGTTATATTTTTACACCCCAAAAAGATGTGAATTGTAAAATATTGTTTTGGATATTGTTTAAGATTGTTTAAATAACTTTTAAATATGCGATTCCATAAAAAATCTGCAACAAAAAGAGTTATATTAATTAAAATCTTTTTTTTAGAAATCTATTTTTTAGAAATATCTATAATGTTCTCGAATGCTACAATAATAAATCAGAAAACAATTAAAAATGTTCTTAATAATAGGAATTTTTATTGGAGTATGAAAATCAAATGATTATTAACACAATTAGGTAATTAAAGTTTTGCAACTTGTAAGATTTTTTAATATGATTAGATATAACAAAGTTGCTTTTTTTGCTGAATGCAGTCAGTGCTTTAATACTTAAGCGTTTTTAATGCGATTCATGATTCATTGATTCTTCGCACGCAGACATCATGAAAATACAATAAAGGTATAATGAAATTGAAGACGCGTATTTATTTTTAACGTTCTAAGAAAACCACTGATTGAACTTTGGGACTTCCGGCCCTTTGATTACGCTAATTCCGAAATCATCGACAAGAAACTCGTTGCGATTAAATGCACGTTAGTCTGCTTCGTCCGCCTGGTTAAATCCCTGCCACCCGGTCTTTTACCCACTTA
>Ga0157364_1007736_pt1 | contig 11134 bp, 7 predicted proteins | sample AttsexASBM2_FD_111476 | JGI IMG/M metagenome (GOLD analysis project Ga0157364, IMG submission 111476) | Fungus gardens microbial communities from leaf cutter ant in Ribeirão Preto, State of São Paulo, Brazil - Atta sexdens ASBM2 | ecosystem: Host-associated > Fungi > Mycelium > Unclassified ...
GGGTGGCGCGGGAGAGCGAGAGAACCGACGGAAGATAGGGGAGAGAGGGAAGGAGGGAGGGAGGGAGCTGAGTTGACGGCGAGTGAGAGAGTGGGGTATGGGTGAAGCGTTGGTAGCGGTATGAGGCTCTCTACCGTGGAGCTGGGGGGTGAGGACACCGGAGAGAGGGGAGCATGTGGAGGCGGCGGTGCTGCGGTGAGAGGAGGGGAGGAGGTCGTCGTCGTCGCGTCGCCAGTTGCTAGTTTGCCGTGAGCGCTCGTGACGCGAGGACGTTCTGTGAACAGAGCAGCGAGCACGGAGCTTGACTATTTCTCGCTGTGAACGACACAGGAAACGAGCGTGCAGGCAGGCAACGGATCGTGCGAGCAGGTAGTTTTTCCTGGCCAACGATTCTTCGGAAAAGATAGCAGTGGCTATCACAGTGCGCAAGCCTTTAAAATCGTTTCTTTTTCTCGATTGATGGACTAACAACGTATTAACTTTTGAAAAAAACGTGGACCGTTTTTTCTCCGTTGTCATTGACGAAAAAAATTAGTGTACAAAAGGTGATTTGTCGATTGGAGTTGGAAACGGACACAGAGTTCGATCGGAATGCTCCAGAGATCGGACGAACCAGCTGATCGCGAAACCGTTTTACCGGTTTGATGTACTTTGTTGTGTAGGGTTCGCTTTGTGTGCGTCGTGACGTGAATAGAAAAGAGGAAGAGAGAGAGAGAGAGAGAGAAAGAGAGAGAGAGAGAGAGTCAGTGATAGAGACAGCTGAGAAGAGCACACACGTGAGGAAGCGTGAAAAAAAAGTACGGGATAACTTAAAGGGAAAGAATAACATTTTTTTCGCGTTTTAAAACGCACGAATATTCTTTCGGTAATTTCGATTGTGCGCGGCGCCCGTTTTAATCTCGCGCGGCGCCGACACCTGCTACTGCAACAGCCAACTGCGCGGGCGGTTTTGTCGCGGAACTTTCGTGGCGCCGCTGTGTACCGTCACTACGTCGTGCGGGGTGCGCGGGGTGACAGCTTAAAGTTCACGAGCGCAAGGTGGGACGCGGGCGGAGTGCGCGGGCGCGCGCGCGTGCGAACATAAAGGAAGACAGAGAGAGGGACAGAAAACGAAACACGAAACTCGCTCTCCGAGAAAGTTTACTCGCGACGTGCCGGTCGCTCCGGAAAGAACACCTCATTCCCTACGCGCCCGCTCCGCGTGCCGGAGGAAACCGTCAAGCGGAAGCGAAGAAAGGAGACAGAAGAGGAAATAAAGAGGGGAACGAGAGAAAGAGAGAGCGCACTCGTCACCGTGTGCGCTCGTTTATCGTCGTTGTCAACCCCCGCGCCTCTTTACCGCCTTTGTATTCCCTCGTGATCGTCGCTGTGCCTTCGGGTGGACGCTTATGGCTCGCCAGTAGGAGGGAAAAACAGACGGAAGAGCGAAGGACAGAGAGACAGGAGGAGACAGGAGGACAGAGGCGGACAGTCGGATAGAGACCGGCGAGGCAGATATTTCCCGCTCCGCGAAGGGGGGCAGAGAGGGCACCCCGGAGAACTGAATATGTCCGCCAAGCGAAAGGCCACTGCCATCATGCAGCACCACAAGGTGAGTACGCCGTATACGCGTTTTCCTCTACACATGCACAACATGTGTATTGCATATTACACACGTTTGTATCGCCACGTGATATATCGGTACTTGTTCCCGATGTCGCGTTTCGTCATCAACAGCTACGGAACGAGGCAGTTTGCCGAGTTTGAAAAATTTCATTTGAAAAAAATACTTTCTTCGAATTATTGGAAAATGGAAAACAAAGGTTTGGTACCTCAACGCGAAACGAATAATGAGTCGACAGGTATTCAGATATTTAAGTCCCTTACAAAGGATCAAGAGGAAATACATTAGGAGGATACGCTTTAGCAGGCAGAAATTAAGGCTTTAACCTTGACGACACGCTAATTTATTTTATGGACGCATTAACCCTCGTCTTCTCCCTACCTTGAAATCTCATGGAACGTGACGATGAATTTTTTTCCAGCGAAAGCTCGAAAAGCACGTCAGAGCCGGACGCGTTCCGTTATGTAACTCGTTACTGCGCGCGCGGAACCTAATTTTTTTTCGGTGCGCGGAAAGATAAACTGCGAAAAAGTTTTAATTGAAAGAGTTGTGTAAATCCCGCGCGGGGCGGCGGCGGCGGCGGCGGCGGCGGCGGCAGCGGCGGCGGCGGCGGCGGCAGCGCCGACGACACGATGAGGTGCGGCGAAGTGCGCCGAGTTCGAAAAATTGTTCTCGTGCCATTCGTGCTTCCCGCATTACGCGCGCCAAATTACTCGCAATGCGCATCGCGACGTTGGTTACTTCGCCTTGACTTTCATACCAGCTCGCTGGCCTAATTATATTTACAGAACCATACCATAAATGAGTACAAGTGTACTGAAGGAAAATAAAATAATTTTGTAAAACTTTACAAATTATTTTTTTTAACATTACAAAATCATTTAGAATGTTTTAATAACTTTAGTTAGTATTGTAATATTTTTACAAAATTATTTTATTGTCCTCAATTGTCAATGTAATTCTTAACGTTCAATACGATAATGTTACGGATATCGATTTGTGTTTGTTTTCGTTCTATAATTAATTTAATAACTACATCAATATATACGAAAATATATCAAGTTCGGAGACCTTTTCCGTATGAATCCATCAAAGAATCTGTTATTTATTAATTAAAATCAGGCGTGCCGGGGCTGTTACATGGCATAACATTAATTAATAGAAACAAATAAGGATTGCGTAACGTGAAAATTATTAGAACGCTAATAATGAGGAAGGATTCTTCTAGTTTACAAATGTAAAATATGTATTGATATTATTCGCTTCTGTTACTTCTAAAATGTGATTATGTACATGTCGATAAATGCCGTCACACGTTGACATACGCGTGGAAAGGTCAGCGAGCGTCTCTTTAAGTTCGCACTAGTGTATCGTAAGTAAAGTAAATAATTTCCACTTCTTTGGAATCGTCCGTCGCAAGTATCGACGAACGATCATCCGTGAACCTCGATGACACACACGTCCGGCGCGAATCGCGCAATTTGCTCGTCAATGACGAACTCGGTCGGATCGTACTTATCTTGCGATTTTTTTTTTTTTCTCGTCGGTCGCAACAACCGCGCCAGATTAGACCAGCGTATCTACGTGAAAGATAATCCCCGGATGGTATATTCGTGCGCAGAGGCGTACTCAATTCGGACACGTGCTTTTCCGTTTGCGTCGTTGTCTTTAATTAACAGCTGGATGCATCATTCGATCTTCACCTTACCAAGAAATCACGTAAACATAATTTACGTTCTTTTGAAGTAAAATACAGTACACTTTCACGAATATACACGTATGTATATATATATATATATATAAAATTTTAAAAGTATTCAGTAGTTTTGGATCATAAAATATATTGTTTACAATACGATATATTTTAGTACGATAGAATTAGTGATAAGATCGAGAAAGGAGGATAACATTTCTTTTTCTTATATCAATTTTGTGCAATTTTATACTGTCCCTTATATACCAATAATTGCTTAAGTCTGATATATATGTAAGGGAGAGAAAACCGCAGTTAAATTAAATTTGAAAAAAAAACCGGAGTAAAGCGGACAATAATACAAAAGTATTGAAGTGTTAAAAAATCCGGAGTACGCGTGTCATCATTCCTCGTCGTTAATCTTCGTTCGTATCGCGAGCGTGATTAAAAACTGGCGCGTTTATCGGCTGATAAAGGTAAAATCGGCGCAAAAAGGGACTAGAGCGTTCGTCACTGAAACGAATTACAACGGCAGTGCGCCTCTTAACAATTTTTCGAATATCCGTCTATGCGATTTTCAGAGTGATAATACATATAACAGTCGTCGAAACGCGGTTCCACGAGAAGCGAGTCCGATAAAAATGCGAATGCGTATCGAATATGTCGTTAATTTATCGATCGACGTGTTCGGCGCAGTGTAAATTGTTCCCGATGACATCGTCCGAATTATATTCCCTTTCACGTCGCTACTCATGCCTCTGTTTCCATTTTCATCGCGTATTTATGTTAAATGTGTACTGTCCAATTTTCACCTCATATTTACGCCAAATGACACTTTCATGTTCACGGATAAGTTTCGAAACACAATAGATGGAACAAGCTTTATGCTTTAAGATATTGGCCAATCATAGTCGAATGTGAGGAGAATAATTGGTTGAATTTCTTACAGCTTAAAGTTTACTACAACTGTTGTATTTTTAAAGCTGCGAAAGGAAGCTATCCTTCTGTAAAGTCGAATCAACATTGATAATTTTTTAATCGATGAGCGAACTCATTAAAAGTGGAACATTGGATAAGATATTTTATGTTAATAATTTTACTTCCTGAAAGGAAGTCTCAATGTGATAGAATTCTCGTATACTATTAAATGCCAAACAGATCCAACAGGTTGCATTCTTCAAGTTACATCAATAATAATATTTCATAGACCAAAGTTAGGAAAAAAAATGTGGAATGTATAGAAGATATTGAGAAAGAACCCTTACTGCCACGTTATTCCTATGTCAGAGAAAGGACAGTACGGGAACTGCGTGACGAATTGCGACCTTCGAAATTTCGAAAAATAACAGTTGTCCTTCTCACTCTTTGCGACGCGTTTGTTGTCTCGTTCAACCTCGACAGTAAATTATAGGAGATGGAAGAGGAGAAGGAGGAATCGAGGCACGTGCAGAAAAATAGTACACACTAACGGTATTATGTTGGGGAACGAAAGAGCAAAGTGTAAATACTAACTGTGCTACCACCGACGAGCTAGATCGATCGGATCAGGAATCGAACCGCGAAAGTCGAGCCGAAGTTGAGGCAGGTTCGGAACGCCTGCACACTCGTCCTTCTTTGCTTATCTCTCTCTCTCTCTCTCTCTCTCTCTCTCTCGTGTCTCTCTTTATCTATCCTTCTCTCCGTTCCATCCGTTTCGTCCTGCTCGCCTCTCCTCGTCTTTCCCCTTCTTCTTTCGTTACGGCCATCTCGCTTTAGCGAGATCTTCGTCTAACTCACGGCTCCATTCTCTCTTTCTCCCCAACTTCTCTTGCGCCTTCTCTCCGTCACGTACCTACGTGGCTCTCGCTCTTTCGTGGTCCAACAGGTTATATTTTTCCGTAGCGCAGCGGCATCTCTTCCTCCCGTTTCTCTACCTCGAACCGCTGTTCTATCTTTTTTCTCCCCTTCTTTCGGTTTCTATTTTCCTTAGGCCGCGGTATGCAGGCCGTTCTTCTTTCTGTCGTAGCACATGTTTCCGTTTCGTCGACGACAACGACAACGTCTTATCGCCACGTTCGCATAATGATCAAATTCCGTTCTCTCCGAGGTTCTATTTGACAGATTTACTCTCTAACCATATCCCAATGTTTTTATTTAAATATGAAAAGATTTGATTTTTTGATAATAATAAGATTGGAAACAAGACCGTTTATGTTAAATACATTACTTTAAATACGAAGCGCCACTGAATGTTAAATTTTGAACTATTATATAATATATATTCATATAAATGAATTGATTTCAGAAATGATAATTGCGTGCCGCATATAGTTGTTGGACTTTCAACGCAATCAATCTGAAATATTAATAATCCCCCCAAATTTCCCAAATTAATCTTAAAAAACTGTAATAAACTTATTGCGAAAAATTTTTTGATAATATTTTAGATTGTGCAAATTATTTTTAAAATATCGAGATACTAAGGTATATTAGATATAAGAAAAGTATTAAAGTACGTATAATTGGAAATTATATAACGATATTAGCATAAGGGAAAATGATATCTACAACAAGTTCACGAATTTTTATACTTTTAAAAATATATACTCCAGTGTCGAATGTTGATAAACAGCCGTATTTTCCGAATAATTTTCGAGCAATATCGCAGCTATACTTTCGAAGTCAGCGAAGAAGCTTCTGTAAGCGCGGATAATTAACGCCACAATTAAAGCTTGCGTTGCTTATATTTATTTTTCATTTTATTAAATTGCGACAAATGATTTAAGCAGCGTAGGACCGGCCGCACACATGCACGCGCAAGCAAACACGACTTACCGAGCAAAAGTAAATATTGTATCGCAAAAGTGCTAGTGGAACGGGGGCATTAATTCGTTAAAAGCATTCCGGCGACAAGTATTTTCGCTTTTTTCTTTTTTTAATCAGTATAAGTGCATCCTTCGTCCCTTGCGCGCTAATCTAGTCCGACCATTTCCATGTCCGCGGCCGCGAAACTGTATGAAACACCGCACGAGCCACCGCAATAATCATGTTTATAATTCGCGTCGAATAGCGGCTATTCAATTAAACGCTTCTTGGAACGACGATGTATATTATCGGGCGAAATCAGAGATCGCGCCCAATCGTCATTATTCTCGTGTCGTTGTATCGACGCTGCGCTTGTCATGTACGTGACATTTGAATGTTGATCAATACGCTTTTTTTTTGTGGAACAGCCGAAAAATTGGCCGTCGAAATAACCGATAATATATTTACGCATCTCTAGAGACAGGCGATAAATAAACACTTTTTATTATTCTCCCATAAATAAAACAAAATCGGAAAAAATATTGCGATTGTAATTATCAATTTTCCAATAATATTAACAATTTGTAACTTTACAAAATGAGTTCCCGTCTATTCTTTTTGATTAAATCCTGTTTCATAACTTATGCGAGAACAAACAAATGTGACGTATGATATTATATGATATAAGTATGTTAAGTAGATGATCGCTTATTGAATTCGCTCATTCGTTAATGAGGTGTGCGATTTCTCTCGTTAAGGGTCTAAATTATGAGATGTAACGAAGTCAGCAAAGGCCCGAATGTAAGATGTTGTCCGAATGTATGATGAATGTTTTCGTGCATAACGGTAATCTCGTTGATCAAAAGGAACCCTCAGGCGATCGATATTTATGATCGGATGTGCTGACTATTTTATTTGTATAACATATACATTTCTTTCTCTTTCGCCATCAATTATACTGTCTTAATGATTTCATTATTTGAAATGATTTATTTACAAAGTGTGTAGATTAAATTTATATCTGTATTATTAATTTCCGCTCTCAAAAAATTGCGTCGATATCAAATATCTGTACTACTTTTAAGAATTTTTTTAAAGACGTCTTAATGTTTTTAATATGAGACAGGATACATCAAATTTGATGATGTTTCGGTGAAATTAATATTGCCATTGTACAACGTCATCGGCGATTAATGACACCACGGAATACAAATTGTGTTTTCATATAACGTACAATTATATTGCAATTAAACGTAGCGTTATAATAAATCGTCATCAAAATCAGCGAGGGTAATTACCAATTACGAAGGTCGGTCGGGATTTTGTGTTCTGCAGCTGGATGTATATCTGACATCCCTACTTTTTTTGCAATTAATTGAAATGTACACTGAGGCGATTAAGTAAAAGGCAATAGCGATGTGTTTTCCAGGGGTCTATATATCTCGCAGATTATTTTTTACATATAAATAATCGATTGTGCTATCATTTAAACATTAATCTTGATTAACAGAATTATTTCTCCTACATCATAATTAGAATAATAATTTAGAAACAGAAACATATCGGTAATAGGGATAATCGATCACATTGATTGACACAATAAAAATCGATTACCCATATTTAAATAAAAAAATTCGAAAAAATTCTTTTCTCTCAAGGTGTATCACCTTGTTGCCATCTTATTGGCTTCTTTGTTATTCTTAGTATTAAGAGCGAATACTTTTTATTTCTGCTCTAAAATAATTACGCCCTTGAGGAAAGAGAACGGAAGATAGAAATTGGAATTATTGTCACTTGCTTAATAAAAGCAGCATCGTTATAGCGCATTCGCGGCGCAACACGAAAGGCAGAATGGCGCCGCGCTTTTTGCATCGAGAGCATGTCCTCGTTATGGTTGTCCCAGCACGATCGTGTAGTCTCACTGCGGACTCGAGTAAAGTAGAGTCGGCGCGAGAAAGGGGAAGGAAGGGAAAGGAAGGTTCGAAGCGTCCAAGGGTACGAAGCGAACCCTCGTATTCCCGCCGAAGTGAAGGGCTAGTATGGATTTCCCATAAGATCAGGTATGCTGGTGCCTGGAACCGACAATAAGGGTGCGCCCGTGCGGCCGTTCGGTATACTGAGCTGGAAAGGAAATGGGAGAGGAAAAAAAAGAAAGAGTGAAAAGAAAAGTGTTACGAGAGAGAGAGAGAGAGAGAGAGAGAGAAGGAGCGAGAGAGATAGAAAGGCGGGAGATGAAACGAGACGGCAAAGTACAAGGAAAGAAAAGAAGGCAGGCGAACTGGCTCTTCTCTCACCCCGTTTCTTTCCTTCCCCCGTAGGTCTACCTTACCCCGTTTTAAAACCGCCCGCCTGCCACCGGTGTAGAGCGCGTTCCAAATATATCTGACCTGGGGTCGAACCTTCGAAAGCGCTGCAACATATTTCGTGCACGTTTTCCAAAATCCTCCGTTATGAGACTTCATGTTTGTGTAGATAGTATGGGAACTAAATGGAAAAAAAGGGAACGGACTCAGGTACAAAAAAGTAAAAAAATAGTTTCGGAACAATTAGAATTTCCTTCTATTGTCCATAACCTTTTGCGATCGTTCCCCATCAACCTCTGCATAATTTCATTCAAAGATATTCCATTTTCTATATACAATTACACTGTGTGTGTGTACATCGCGTGAAAGAGGGAATACGTTCTGTTTAATGCTTATTTGTTCGGACTGTAGTTCTGGTAAATCATGAAAAGGCACCATCCGCACCTGAACACTGGCTGGATTTCGCCCTTTTCCACAGGCATGAGAGACGTTATCCCGAAAATGGTGCGCGGTATGTTCCAAAAGTGCATTCCGCGGTAATGCACTCGGCTTGGAACCACGCCCCCACGTCCTTCCTCTTCCATGGCCACGAAGAGATTTCTCTCTGCTCACATCTCGAGATCGCCATATACCCACCCTAGCACCCGCTGTGCAAGCATGCTTTCTTTGTACGGTTATTTTTATCTTTTCCTTCGCGGAGCCAAGAGAACAGTCCGATATTACCGACCCCGAAACGGTGTGGCGTAGCGAGAGAAAGAGAACGCAACGGTGCAACAGAAAATATTTATGGCCACGCGGTCGATAAAATTACAGCGAATTTACACGCCCGATGGTTGGTTTTGCCAAACTTTCATTCCTTTTAAACCACCGGGTTTTATTACTCTCCGTGAATAAGTCGGAAGGGATTTTGGGACACTTTGTTGTATCGACGATTATGGACTTGAGATGCGGGACTTGCATCGCATATTATAATTACCCCGACAATCTTTAATTAAAATAGAAAATATATTCAACTATTATTCTTTAAGTGTCAATGCCTCAGAGTCATGAATAAAATTCATTAATCTTTTTTTGAAACTGGCTTCATCTTTCATCTTAATTCATTAATATCGTCCGTAATATCTAATTCATCACGCGCTATCTTCGATTGTGATTAGTCTTCTTATATCTTCACGTTCGCGTATATTTTATCTACTATTTTTATCAACTATTTTTATCCAATACCTTATTTATCATACTAAAAAATGTAATTTCCGTCTAAATTAAAGAATATTCTATTTAATAAATAAGATAAAATCAATATCAAGTAATAAATAAGATAAAATCAATATCAGTAATCAAATATCAAATTTTCATCAAGAAAAATGTCTATTCCAACTTTTCCGGTTCATCCTCGAAATTATATTTGTATACTTGTGAATGAGGATCAGTTATTTGATTAGGTTTACTATGTACCGCGTTAAAATCACGGAAAGAGTAATATCAACGCATAATATCAACGAGGCAATGTCTCCGGACTGTCCTCTTACTCGCCAGCTCGCGAACCGACCATCCAACCAACCAACCAACCGGGAATCACGTACCGCGACACGAATCGGAGGAAATGGAATTTCCTACCAAGTCGTCGGCAGGCAGCCTGATGATGGGCTTATCGACGTCGCCGGCCTGGCCGTTCGTCAACCGCTTTACACGGGCATGGGCGCGAGCGAGCTCTCACGCACTCATGCACGTATGCACTCGCTGTGTTAGGCGGTAGGCGTGTGTTGATAGCGCGAGGTGATGTTTGTTGCTAGCCGCCGGGTGATTCAGGGAGCCATCCGTGTCAAGGTACACCGCATCGTCCGCGACGTCCACATGCAACGTATTCTGTATTCTTTTTGCAACCGTCACGTGCACACGGACCGTACCGTACCGAGGATAGCGCGCGCATACACGCCGCTCTTTACACATGATCATTGCTGAGACAGACGAAGAAAGGAAGAGAGAGAGCGAGAGGGGGGGGGAGGAAGGGAGAAAGAGAAAGAGAGAGGCGTATGATAGCCTGAGGAAGAGGGAATGATAAAAAAGGAGAAGAAGCCACGGATGCGCTCGTGTGCTTTTTATCGTTGCGGTGCTCTCCCGATGAAACGAGTGTCGGTACGTTGTACGTGCGTGCGTACGTGCGTGCGTGCGGGCACGCGTGTGCGTATCGTGTGCGCAGACGAGCGATGAACACTACCTCCGTTATACGTGCGATTACGTACTTTCGCGATTTCGCTTAACCCGCAAACGACTTCTGTGCGGGTCGGGACGATTTGAATCCGGTATCGTAGTCTCGCTCGTTCGCGCGCGCGCGCGCTTAATAACGCGTCGCTTTACGATCTCTATCCGGTCTGCTTTCGGACGCGGTATCGATCCATCTAACACGATTTGCCGCGACGAAACGCGTGTCTGGTCTTTTCGCTCTGCGGCTCTATGAATTATTTGCAATCTCGTGATAATTCACACGTCTGAAATAAATCTGTCGTATGGTACGCGAAATTTGAAATGTTAGATTTTCTAACAAAATCTTTGTTCTTTTTTTAAAAGGACTTTAATTTTTCATATGCGACAAATTAGACACCTTTCTTGCTTATTTTAAATTTATTTCACACATGTTTAATTTATTGCATTTATAATTTTCATTTTTATCGATTGATCGTATGATTAAAAGATTCATAGAGAGAGAAAAAGAGGGAGAGAGAGAGAGAGAGAGAGAGAGAGAGAGAGAGA
>Ga0157364_1007737_pt1 | contig 11133 bp, 6 predicted proteins | sample AttsexASBM2_FD_111476 | JGI IMG/M metagenome (GOLD analysis project Ga0157364, IMG submission 111476) | Fungus gardens microbial communities from leaf cutter ant in Ribeirão Preto, State of São Paulo, Brazil - Atta sexdens ASBM2 | ecosystem: Host-associated > Fungi > Mycelium > Unclassified ...
ACGAACGCGCGTCTGAAAGATGATATTTTAGGTTACATTTTTTGTAAACAAAGTTTGGTAATTCATCAATCGTGTCAAAAGTTATATTGGTTTGAAAATGAGTGAAATTTCTGAAGAAATACGCCATATGATGCTTTTTTACTACAAAAAAGGCAAAAACGCAACACAAACATGCAGAAAAATTTGTGAAGTTTACGGCGCGGATGCTGTAAGTGAACGCAGGACGCAGAAGTGATTTATTCGATTTCGTTCTGGAAATTTGATGTCAAAGATCGACTCGCTCTGGTCGGCCAGTCACTGAAAAAGTCGATGAAATTTTGCAACTGGTCGAGCAAGACCGGCATGTGAGCTATCAGAAGATAGTCAATGCACTAAGAATCAACATGTGACAGTTTGGAATCATTTGAAAAAGGCTGGCTACGCAAAGAAACTCGATGTTTGGTTGCCACATAAATTACAAATTGGGTGCTACATAAAAACGCAAACAAAATTTGATTGATCGAATTTCCATCAGCGAAACACTACTAAAACACAACGAAATCGACCCATTTCTGAAGCAAATCATCACGGGCGATAAAAAATGGATAAAATACAAGAATATCGTTTGTAAAAGATCATGGGGTAAGCGCGGCGAACCACCACAAACGACTTCAAAGCCTGGATTGACAGCAAATAAGGTGATGCTGTGTGTATGGTGGAATTGGAAGGGAGTCGTCCATCATGAAGTGTTACCGCATGGTCTAACAATTCAGAGGTCTACTGTACTGTTCACAACTGGATAGATTACAGGAAGCGATTAAGGAAAAACAACCAAAATTGATAAACAGAAAAGGTATTGTCTTCCATTATGACAACGCCAGACACATCTTTGATGACGCGCCAAAAATTGAGGGAGCTTGGTTAAGAAGTTTTGATGCATCCACCGTATAGCTTGGACCTTGCACCGTCTGACTACCATTTGTTTCGATATCTGAAGAACTCTCTTGATGGAAAAACATTGGCCGATAAAAGAGCTGCCGAAAATCACTTGAAAAAGTTTTTCGCCGATAAACCACAGAAGTTCACGGATGGAATTATGAAATTACCTGAAAAATAGCAAAAGGTTATAGATAATAATAGCCAATATATACTTGATTAAAATTCATTTTCAATAAAGAAAAATTTTATTCAAAAATTGAACAAAAAACCGCAGATACTTTTTAAATGATTCAATATCTGTAATTGTAATTTTTAATATTAAATTCTCAAAGGTAATGTCTCACTCGAACGGTGTGAAAAAAATCGGTTAACCAAACAAAAAGGCTCTGCGTCGCGTCGTTGCAAAACGTAATTGGAAGGATAAAAGAAAGCTTGGTACAGTGAGGATTTTTATTTTATATTATCAGATATATTATCTATATTATCGATCTATTATCTTATTATCCCTAATTATGGAAGGAACGAAATAGTAAAGATAAAACACCATGGAGAGGGTTAAAAAAATAGTTTTAATTTCGACGGAAAATCTAGAGAGAAAGCATCTACGTTAGAATTCGACATCATTCGTTGACGAAGAATTCAAAAGAAATCGCAGTACCGCAAAATTCGGATAACAGCGCGAGCACTAATAATATAATATAAACCCCCAGAACTCATTTAACATGATTTGATGCGGAAATGAATCGTACTCTTAATTCCAGCTGGCCGCGTGATAAAAATGGGAGGTGGAAAATGTACAGAGAGGCATTATGTATAATGATATTTGCGATTTATCCAAGAAACATGAAGGCAGAAAGACATGACGTAATGAAAACGAAACTGCAAAACGTTACACGAGATGCCTCCGCTGATGACGAGATGACGAAGCATTTTTAGCATTTTTCATGATCTCACGCAAATATCCGATATACTACAACATTCCATCAGTAATACTGATATTATTACGAAAAATTTCGAAATTTCGAGCGAGCATCATGCGATGAAAAGCATTGAAGAAAGCGTACCGAAATCTTATAAGCATGCACACTTACTGACGAAATATTTGTTTCGAAAAACTGTGTCTGATAGAATTAATTAAAACGAGCATGGAATCGTGACTATACATCGTGAAAGATTCGAATATTATTGACTTAATAAACGGTGCGATGCGCGAGAGAAAAACTGCGAAAGCAGTGAGTAGAAATTAGTTCGATTACTCCGTTGAACATACCATCTGCACTGGTGAGAAATAAAAAATTATTGTCCACGCTCGGTGTGTAAACAATATAAAACTTCGACTTCATGTGAGTTTCACGCCTTTTACATCAAAAGCGCAAGATCCGCATCGATTATCGAGAGGAAGGAGAAAAAAATATAAAAATTACGAACAAGAAATAGACGAGAAAAATTTGTTGATTTTTTCTCGTACACGACTGATATATTTCTGCATCTTTGCAAAAGGAAAAAAATCGGATATTCAGTTGGAAAAAACTGAAATAACGATGACGTTTGAAAAACTATACTACAATCCTTCGCATCCGAACTATTCGGCGGTGAATAATCTAATTCGTGCCGTTAAACTGAATTTCTCACAGGGAGAAATCGTATATTGATTCGAATCGCAAGACGCGTATACATTATATCGGCCACTGCGCAGAAAATTTTCGCGATTGCAGCGTAACAAATTACGTAACATTGACGATATGTGGGAGGAAGATTTGATCAAACTCCGAAATTTAAAAAATTACAATGATAGCTATTCCTATCTGTGAGTGATTATCGATGTACTAAATACTGGGCTAACTAAAGCCGTTACGTGAAAACGAATAACAGCATGATAAAAGCTTTTTAATGCTTACCAGGTGTACAAGTATGAAATGACGATTTGAGAAACAGATGGCGCACCAATGCAGTGTGAAGTACAAAGATTTAACATTATACGCCATTTTATTGTACCATCAATAAGTGTCAAACGCGCAAAGATTTGATTGAATGATTTGATTGAAAAGTGTTTGCACAGTATTGTGTTGCTGTATTTAATATGACGAAATTTGTATCAAATAAGGAGCATTTGTAGACAGCATTAATTTTTTGTTTTCATTTGAAGAAAACTGCTGCAGAATCATATCGATTACTTGGAGAAGCTTATGATGGTGAACACTCTCCATCGCAAAAAACGTGTGAATGATGGTTTCAGCGTTTCAAAATTAGAGATTTCGATGTTGCAGACAAGGAACACGGAAAACCGTCCCAAAAAGTACGAAAACGTGGAATTGCAAGCATTGCTGGATGAAGATTCACAAACACAAAAACAACTCGCAGAGCAATTGAGCGTTAATCAACAAGTTGTTTCCAATCTCCTACGAGAGATGGAAAAGATTCAGAAAGTCGGCAGATGGATGCCACATGAATTGAACGAGAGACAGATGGAGAGGCGCAAAAACACATGTGAAATTTTGCTCGAACGATACAGAAGAAAGTTCTTGCATATCGTTACTGGGGATGAAAAGTGGATTTTTTTTGAGAATCCCAAGCGCAAAAAATCATGGATAGATCCAGGCGCACCATCCACATCGACCGCAAGACCGAATCGCTTTGATAGGAAGACGATGCTCTGTGTTTGGTGGGACCAAAAGAATATGGTCTATTATGAGCTATTGAAGCCTGGCGAAACGGTTAATACCAAACGCTATCAACAACAATTGATCGATTTGAACCGTTCGCTGCTTAAAAAACGACCAGAATACCAAAAGAGGCAACAGAAACTCTATGACAATGTTCCATCACATACGGCAAAAAGTTTGAGACACGTTGGAAGCACTCAGCTAGGAAGTTCTACCCCATGCGGCTTATTCACCAGACTTGGCTCCTTCCGATTACCACTTGTTTGCATCGATGAGTCACGTACTTGCTGAGCAGCGCTTTAATTCGTACGAAGATGTGAAAAAATGGCTCGATGAATGGTTCGCGTCAAAAGGGGAAGATTTTTACTGGCATGGTATCCACAAATTGTCGAAAGATGAGAAAAATGTGTAACTAGCAATGGAGCATACTTTGAATAAATCTCTTTTTATCATTCTTCCGAATTTAATGTGTTTTTTTTGGGAAAAAAATCGTCATTTCATACTTGTACACGTGGTAGTATTAGCAAAAAGCGAAGAACAAGTATACTTACTAACAGACAAGGATAAAAAATTTGTTGCGCAACCAATGCAGAAATCTCTTAAAAAAAAAACGACTTTGTTTTTGAGTAACACGCAATCCGGACATTAAAGCCGCCATCATCGAGCGCTTCAACAGAAGGAGCGAATATGGCATTTTTCATGCATAAAAATGCACGACGCTACATCGACTTTCTACAGGACATTATATGTGCTTACAATCACACGCGTCACTCGTCTACGAGAATGTAACCTGCGATAATAACAAGGGAAAACACATGTATTATTCGTGAAAATATAGTATGTCGTCAGAAAAATATTAAAGAAACATTAAAGAAACGAGCGCGAAAGAATAAATATCGGAGATCTCGTTCGTATCAATAGAGTGTGCCTTCGAGAAAGGCTTACAAGGCTAAATAGAGCGAGGAAATATTTCAAATTTACGTGTTCTCGATTAGTGAAATCTTCACGTATACGAAATTTAGCAGACGAAGTCATTTTTTATGAGCAAGAATAAGTTCGAGTTGAGAAAAACTCAGAGGAAGAATAGTTTATCGTCGATCGCGTAATAAAGAATAGGAGATGAAGCTAATAAGCAAGTGCTAGTTAGCTAATGCGTTTATCCCAGTAAGTTTTATAATTGGATTTCGGCATCCAGTCTAATTTCTCTTCGCGATAGAGGAGGAACAATTTCTTCTGATAGTTCCAAATAACAGCAGTAAGTATCATTTGTTCGGATAATACAACATCGTCCTTCATCACTGAATTACCTTACTCTGTAATGTTGCATGAACAATGGGAGGTTGCGATAAGTGAGATTCAATTTCTCTATATCTTTTTACACGTACGTCATAATGAAAATATATCAGATTCGTCGATGTTAAATCCGATGAGGAGACAAATGACCCGTTTACGGCAAAAGAAGTTACATTTCCAAATGGAATTTACAACGATTCATGAGCTTATTGAGGCGATTAATATCACGTGTAAAGATGCTGAATCGCATTTTTATTTTGAACATCAAAGAGCGAGTTTGGCGGCAAAGTCTACATATTAACTGCGTGAGAAGTGCAAAATGCTACATCATATAAACTTTTCCGATAATCTACTACGAATGCTAGGTTTATCAGCAATTTCAGTAAACATCAATTTTATGCCAAGCTGGTGATATGTATTATAACCTAATTTCAATGAAACAGAAGAGAAAACTTTCCTTATTCATGGATTTAATAAGAAGATGGAGCAACGACGTACAATCAATTATAGGAGTAACGAAACCTATAATTGTGGCGAGCTATCTCTGATAAAATGTTCGTATATTGTGATATTTGTGCACCTTATATAATAGATGATGTGCGTACTCCTCTTCTCAGAATAGTACCGATCGAGATACGCAGATCAAGATAATTACGCTGTTATGTCCAGACTCCACATTTCTTTTCTTCGATTAAAATTTGCGTCATCACCATAAAAGTTATTAACAAATAATACCGGTAGATTATTTGTTTCTACCATAAGGAATTACAATAGCGACGAGTCGAATAACAGTCATTTTTTTAAGATTAGATTTTTTTAATAATCCACTCGAGACGAAGTTGTTTGATTAAAAATTTAAACCAAGTGCCGAATATATACAAACTTTAATCCGAGGAACAGAAGAAATAAATAGATTAAGAATTAAAAATTGAAACAGCAGTTGTCTGTAATAAGTGACACATGTGGCTCTAAGAATAATCATTTTACGATATTAAAAATACGCATTCGTGATGCTAATCTACTTGTAAGAACAAAAATAAGCCCTGGTGTGATACTCGCACACGTTAGAATGCTGTAATAGTAAATAAAATCGCCTAGTTTTCCCTTATGAGGGTTAAAACTTTCATGATACACATCGTAGGCGTCGTAGAGGAATCGATAGACAATTCTCGGATAGCTATTCAAACGAATAATAATCGGCCGATAACAAGGCATTTAAGGGCGATAGAAAATTGAACTCGGTTAAAAATTACGGAATAAATTTCAAAAATTATGAAATAAATTTCTTTTCGCTGTTGGCTGATGACAAATTTCCAGTAGACTATATAGCCAAATTTTTCGAAAGCTAAGCCGCTCTATGTTGAGGCTTATTATACATTATTCTCGGGAACCATTCACTTTCTGAACGAGGATAATTCTATAAGTAAAAACGATTACGTCAACGACTACACTCTTTTTGCTTTTGATCTTATTCGAAATCTATCTGCTAATTATGTTGGGGCATTGGAAACATGGAAGCTTACGATTAGAAGTGAGATTTGAAAAAGCTCTTTCCGTTGCACCGTCTATGCCGAGTTTGATAACATTTTAGAAATCGACTCCTCGCGTCAAATCATTGTCGACTTTTTCGGTTAGCCTTATGGGTTCCACGAGAAAATTATTTTCTTTCACTACACATTTTTTTCTAAGCGCAAAATAACGAAAAAGCTTCAGTCTCGTTCGTGAGAAACAATGACCAATATTTCGTGATATAAAAAGAGTCGCGAAAATACGAATATCACAATGGATATAATCAACATACAATCGACATACAAGATTTTCTCGATTCGAAGAAAACTTTATTCCAAAAAAAGTCGCGGTTCTAGCAATTAATACAACGATCACCGGGCACTGGATTATGACATCACCTTCTCCATTTGACGATTTACCCAAGACAGTAAGACAGAAAACAACTTGCTTACACGAAATTATCACGGAATCGAATGATACGACAGAGATATTAAATACTAATTAAATCCTAAATACTTTACGTTACATCTGCGAGACATTATACGACACGCACGGTACATGTATACCAGAGGACAAGAGAAGGCATGTTATCTGAGTAATCTACTCTCCAGAAACGTATATGGAAGGAATTTCTCCGGTTTTCAAATATCTACCAGATTTCGAAAGTCGTGGATAACGCTGCACGCATCACGGATATCGAACCAATGTCGAATCACGCCTTATGCAATGCTTACAAATGAAACATTGACTAACTATACGAAATAGCAGTAATTCAATTACGATAAAAAATTGGAGCGAGAGCGAAAAACAGACAGCGGGAATTTTTCAATTCAATTTAAAAATCAGAAATACGATATCATTCACAACATTGAAACGTGGAGGAAAAATATCGTGATAAAAAAGACGAATCAGAGGACAAACAAATGACAGAGGAAAAAAAGATCTACCAAAATTCGACTTGTTGACTGAGAGATAAAGCTAACATGAGCGTCTCACAAAGCGAGCATTTTTGGGAACTCCACATCGCACACGCCGGTAAAAGAGATATGTTTTGAAATTACGCACATTTCCTCTCTCATGCTCTCCGACGATGAGAAATGAATTCGCTGGAAATTTTTCCTTAGAGCCAAGATTTTTCTTACGACTTCGACGAAACTCAACCACATATCGCTGGAATACGATAACACTACAAGGAATACTTTCTCAAACTTGTGGACAAGATTGCTGTGTATTTCTACATTTTATGTGTAATGGCTTTAATCTTAATAGTTCTTAGTCTGTTTCTTAGTCTGTTTACCTCTGATTGTAGTAAAATGACCGATTAATCGTACAATTATTTCATAAATATTTTTCTTTTTTGTAAACATTAATTCTCATGCTATATATCATCATGTTCAAACATAATTTTTCAAAAAAGTTTCAAATAACTATTTTATGTAATATCTCTTTTAAATAAACGATTTGAACTTGTAAATATTGCCTTTCTTACTCCTACCCCCACCCTTATTTACAATAGATACATTTTCTCTCGTATTACAAACTTAGCTAATGCTTATACTAAATACATAAAATATAGAATTTTTTTAAGGTAATGCTCGAAGACATTGCGCCAGTTGAACATGTTCGTTCCTGTTTTACCTCTCTTTTTTCTTCCGAGTAAAAGTAAGAGCCTCCTAGATTTGCAAATTTTTGTATAAGATCTCATCTCTTATAAATAAAAAACATTCACTAAAACATCAACACGTCGGAGACATTGTGTCGCGCCAACAAAAAAATAACCGTCATAAAACCATCCGCTATTCAATCCGCTATTCTGCCTAATGTTCGTACTTTGTCATCATGACAAAAATGTTATAGTTCCAATCTTCACTCATTTTTTCGGACTTTACTCTCCATTTTGTTAGAAATCCTTTATCATTTCCTTCTCCAATCACCTCGTGGATACGATGCGAATCAATCAGATTTTTGTCAAGTATAGGGCGAACTAATCAGAACATACACATTTAATTACTCTATTATCCCTAACCTTCACTCCTCCGATCAATCAAAGTGCGCCCTTTATCCAGACCAACCCATCTAGGCCACGCCCACGCCATCGCAGAGGGATATGGAGAGGGTTTGTTTTGATGCTCTAAGGCTGCCCATATATTACTTATACATGAAATCCGAATTCTATTCTCTCCTAGATAATATTTTTCGCAATAAATTCTTTAGGTTTTAATTTAATTTCGGGGAATTGTTAACATCTCAGATTAATTGAATTACAAGTCCGAAAGTAATTGGCGTGCAATCACGGTTCTGAAATAATTGTAATTAACATACACATTGATATACCATATTAATCAAAACATCTAACATAAATCAATTTCTACAAGGACTCCTTACTATTCAAAAGAAATTTGGAGATAACAGAGTAATAGGATTGTTGCGCAAATATAACACAAATTATAACACAAAACTCTTTATTACAATAACATGTTTCGGCTCATTTCTGAGCTCTCTTCTTCCCACCTTTCAAATAATAAATGGATTCCAAGGAAGAAATCTGATTTTTTTGAATCCATTCGTCATTTTTTACCTTTATAAAAATTGAATCGCTCTCCAGAAAGGACTGATTGCATGGATCGGAACAAATGGAAATCTGAAGGAGCAATGTCCAGTGAATACGGCGGGTGGGGCAGAATTTTCCCCTTCACTCCTTCCAAGTATTTCTTTAGTATTTCTTATTTTTTTTAGTATTTTTTTAGTATTTTCTTATTTCCGATTTTGCAATGTGTGGCGTAGCGTTATCATGTAGGAGAATCAGCTTATCGCCTATTGTTCCATTTCAGTCGTTTTTGTTTCAAAGTTTGGTTCAAATCAATCGTTTTGAATGAATGCCAATTATTGGGCTCAAAAACTTGAACACACATCTTTCAAATATATGTATTACCGTTTTATCAAACAAATACAGTGCTACTAACGACATCTCTCTAATGGGTGGAAACTTATTCCCATATCTAATACTAAAGCGATGTAATTGCTATTAACAAATTCATATAGCAATCTCATTAGATGATAATTAATAATAACTCGATTACTGATAACAGTATCCAAATCTCAAGTTTCCAAATCAAAAGTTTGAAAAGTTCTGAGCCTTAACATGAAAATGGCATACTCATTCTGGTATTACAATCCTACATGTTTTGCAAGATACCCATAAAAATTGCGATCATTTTGAACGCTCAGTTATTGTTTAAGAGTCATTTGTGCCAGTCGATGTCGTTTATAAATAAAAATCCTCCGAGTCTAACTTTGAACTTAGGAAACAGAAAATAGTGTTGGGAATTCAGATTTGATGAATAGTTAACTACAGTGGGTAGTTAATTAATTCGAACCACAATCCGCAATAAATTTCATGGCAATATTTTTTCTATTTTTACAAAAACACTGACATCGATTGACACAAATGACTATCAAACAACTGAGAGTCCACGACTACAATTTTCACAGGTATCTTTCAAAGCATGTAAAATTATAGTATCAAAATAATTTTGACGAGTAATCATCTTTATGTTAAGGCTCAAAACTTTTCAAATGACTCTTGTATATAAGGAAGTCATTTTTTATCTCATTCGAACTAAATAATTTTATATGATTTGAATAAGAAAGAATACTTTTAGAAGTATACAAAAGTATGAAAACATTAGTTAGGAAAGTATAATAGTTTGAAGTAGAAGAGACCGAGATTGATTGTCACTCGTTACTCGTTAAAAAGTTATTAAGAAGAAAAATTTGAAAAATGATGTTTCTCAAATAACATTATATATATAACAAAAATTTCCTACTTTAAAATATATTTTATTCCATGCGAAGCGACTCTCAGTTCATCTCCCCTCTGCTTTGGGATGCATGACTTCCACGCAAAGCAACTTGGCAATATGGGATGAAACTTACTTCGCATAGAGTCTCTAAGCAGGAAGAAGGGGGGGGGAGGGTGAGAGTCGCTTCGTGTGGAAGTCATGCGCCTCTGAAGCAGGGGAGAAGTGGTGTAAAAGTCGTTTCGCGCGAAAAGTCATAAGCAAGGAAAGAGGTATAAAATAAATTTTAATATTATATATAGCAAAAATAAAATGTTACTTTTCAAACTTTTTTTATTAATAACTTTTACTAATAAGAAGCGATAGGTAAAACTTGTTGGAGATCATGATTTTAATAACATATGGCTAAGGTCATTAGGAGGGGGGTCCTCTAATCTGAAGTATTACCTATTTTAATTTTAATAAATGAAATCCAAGAGGTATTCTTTTTCATTTTTCATATTTTATTAAAAAATTTTTTTATTTCAATTCAAGTAATGTATAGGGGAAAGTGGACATGAAAGAGCCGTTTTTTTTTCAAAATATGAAAAAAGAGCTTTAATCTGATATTAAACAAATATAATCGCTTTCTTACTTAAGTGTATCTATTCATTTATCTATAACATTTATCTATAAGATCCATTCAACAGAAAAATAATATTTAGTTGTTAACAGAGATTTGTAATATGGCAAAATACGATACAATAAGAAAAAAAAACATACCAAACTATCTACCTCAAGATGATGTGGAAACGGTAGCGTTCTTATCTGCGTAACAAAGCTCGATATATTAGGTGTACAACTTTGCTTCCGCCGTTTTCCTATAGATGGCTTTAGCGGTAAGTGGTGGTCGAAATAAATAGATCATAGACGTCATACAATAAACTTGGGCACCTGTCAACATAACCCCA
>Ga0157364_1007738_pt1 | contig 11132 bp, 10 predicted proteins | sample AttsexASBM2_FD_111476 | JGI IMG/M metagenome (GOLD analysis project Ga0157364, IMG submission 111476) | Fungus gardens microbial communities from leaf cutter ant in Ribeirão Preto, State of São Paulo, Brazil - Atta sexdens ASBM2 | ecosystem: Host-associated > Fungi > Mycelium > Unclassified ...
AATTTAAAAATTTTGTTGATGATCAAAATAATAATGTAGAAAATAACTGGCTAGAATGTCAAAACTTTTTGCAGCATTCCTCGCAGCATTATGTTTGAATATACTACATAATAATTTTAGCAGTCCAACAAAATTATTTTCAGTATCTGTATTTATCTCAATTTTTAGATACTTTAGCAAAATCGTTCTCTCCATGCACGAACAATTTCTACATTTATAAATATATTTTGTAGCTATAAGAACGGAGAAGAAAGATTTTATTTAAAATATTTATAAAAGCGAAAGCGAAAAGTAATTACTTGTGTCATCACGAAAAGCGACATTCATATTGTAATTTACTATTATAGAATTAACGTTACACTTATACAGAAGCGGCAAACAAAATAATTACATTTGTGATAACGTCTTAACGCGATTAATCGTTTAAATAAAGTTATTTCGGATAGGTATCATTGACCTCCGGTCATTGTTTGCAAGGAAAGAAGTTATTTGCCAGTCTTGCAACGTTATTGCCGTTGAACGACGGGTTACCTATGGTCCTTTGATTGTTCTCCGAAATGAAACGTATTGATTACCCGTCCTCAATGAGCAGCGGGCTCTTCTATCTGCAGCCGACGCATCTGCCTCACTTGGTTCCTTTCTTCATTCGATGACGACGATGACTTGTCATCTTCTGACAGAAAAAAGTAGGAGTGAAGGGACGAGAAGAGTAGGGGAGAATGATATCCTCGTCTCGAATGGCCTGTTCGCCCTTGATGTCGCCGCGATGAACGAAACGATCGACGGGGAATAATCATGCACCGATGATCTTGAATGCCTCCGATGACAATGAGGCGTCGACCCGACTCGATCACAACTCGTTTATGTCCGCATTATCGATTTCAGAAAGGTCGACAAAAGATTCTTAATTATGATACTGTAGATATGCGTCATAAACATTACACTATCGTTGCTCCATCATTTACTCGTGATAATTGCGAGAATGAACGAGTTGTGGAAAATAAAGCTGAAGGCATTGCACTTTATGCCAGAATCCCTTCACTTCTAAATTTATATCAAGCTGATTAAAATAAATATACATTATCACAAATGAATTAAAATTATTTCTTTGAGTAAAATTCTTCTTTACATTAAAAATCGAATTAAGAAAAAGACGAGTTTTCTCTTGAGTCATTAGGTCCGGTTTTTAGCTAAACTAGCATACTCTTTTTGTACTTAAAGTGAAATACTTCGATGGTTGAAATTTCAGATGCGAGAGAGAAAGAGAGAGAGAGAGAGAGAGAGAGAAAGAGAGAGAGAGAGAGAGAGAGAGAGAGAGAGAGAGAGAGAGAGTTTCAGTGCAGTCTAGTAAGGCAATAAATTTATACAGATACGTATTTACATCTTATTTTTATCAATAAATGCACACATTTAGCATATAATTTACATGTATTATAAAAATAAAAGTGCGTATTTATCGATAAAAATAAGGCATAAAAGAATAAAGATGATAGTTTTCAAATTATATACAAAATCAACATATATAATATATAAAATTGTAAAAAAGAATTTATAACTGCGTGCTCACGTACAGAATTTTATATGGACGAACAAGAGGACGAGCGAAAAAGAGTTAATTCGTCAGCCACTTCGTATTTTAGCGGAATGCGGCAACTGGATCGAATAGACGAATCGCGGGGCTATTAGAACGTCTGCCGTGAGGACGGGCTGAGGGATTGCTTCGACAGAGCGATTACAGTGGTCGACGTGTTCGAATGGAAAAAAGGGGGAGAAAGAAAGAAAAAAATCAGCGATACCAAACAACGGGTCGAGTCTACGTAGAGAGGCTGCTGGTGGGGTCGCGTTTTTCCGGGGTGAACTAATAGACTCCCGCCCGCTGAACTCCGCGTGCACCCTCTCTCACCCACTCTTCCTCTCTCCCTCTCTCTCTCTCTCTCTCTCTCTCTCTCCTTCTCACTTTTCCTGCCTCCCTTGCTCTCACGCTCTCAAATAAAAGTTTGCCGTGACCCACCATCACGACACCTGTTGAACCGTTGGCCAGAGCTGGTTTTCCGGCCAAAAAAATCGGCAATTAGCGTATGAAGTCTGTCCATCAAGGCCGGCTGAAAAAGAGTTACGACGACAAAGAGAGAAAGAAGGAGAAAGCGTCGAGCGCGAGAGCGAGAAAGGAAGGAGCATCGGAAGGATGAAATGCGAGACTGAAAGCCGTTCATCGCGAGATCCAATCACTCGTTCATATTGACGCGTGTCTCATAAGTCAAAAAAAAATATTTGACAGCGAAGTAGACCGTACATATAAATTTGCGTCGCATGATATTTACGTGCTATCCGTTTATGCGTGAATGAAGAATGATATTACGAATTTGATAATTCATCGCGACCCACAGTAATCCTTAACGATACATTGCTCGACGAAATACTTTGACATCGAGGCAAAACAGACAAAAAACCAACAATAACTGGAATACGTAAATAAAATGTAAAACTGATGGAAAATAAATCGCTAGAAAAGGAAAAAAAATGATCGAGCGAACTATCGAAAGTAATATAAGTATGATAAATGTCACAAGAGGGATTATTACAAACTATAAACAAAATAAAAATACTTTTGGTTTGTAAGGGTTTATAAATTGTGATTAAACAGGAATCGCATTCGGGAAAGATAACAGCCGGCAGTTTGCGAAACTGCAACGACGCGGTGTATTCGACGAGCAGTAAATTCGCGAGCGTCCGCAATTTGGCGCGATCTATAGACACCGCTATCTGCATAAGGGACACTGCAGTCTGATTATGCATTCGGCTGGCGCATAAGAGCGAGTGGAAGGGAAGAGCCGACGGTGATTGACGGTTGACAGGATTGACTGACGGGCAGACGCGACCCAAAGGATTGACGAATGGCTCTCGGTGGCCAAGCGAGCTTTCTAGCCGCAACTCGGTCCAACGGTCCGCAGGAAATACATCACGATCCGCGTCAGGTGCACGTCGATCTCCCATTGTACATACCGGCCGTGTCGTTATCTGTTTATCGCAAGTGTCCACGCTGGATCACGCAATTCCCAACCATTCCGCGTTTACCCGCAACGCGCAGATACAGAAGCGCGCTATACTTGTTCCGTGTTTATTTTACTGACCGATTGCGTGGTGACCAAAACAACGGCGTATATTATAGAGTACAATAAAACGATCTATCGAACGACCTGATCGTCTATCGTCAAAAAATATTTGAAAAATATCTGACATATTATGCGTTTTCGCGATGTTTGTAGAAATTTTTATTTTATTGTTACAAAAATCTTTTGAATATAAATAACTTTTGAATAAAAATAATATCGAATATAATTAATATAAAACTTAATTGTTTAAAGTAATATCGTAGAATTTTAAATAAAGAATTAAAAATGTGTGGAAGATATGGCTTCCGGTTATTAACTAAAAGAAGGGAAAATAAAATTATATGATAAAATCACGATGATATTCTTTAAATTTTTTCAATAAATTTTTTCAATAGTAACAGTTTTTATACAACAATACAGTTCCTACTTTGCGATACTCGAGACGATTATACGTGTTGGAATTACAAGTAGTATCGATCTTTCGGTCGAATGGTCTTCGACATACGAATATCTATTCGCCGAGCAACGTGAGAGAACCAATCGTCGTACGTTCGCAGCCACGACGGCGATTCGCCAAGAACGGAGGTCGAAATGGAAATTTACGAGGCAGATTCCAGGATAAATGCTGCAGCGTACCGAACAGCTTTTAGGGCAATGGGTCGTGCGTTCTTTCAGAGTGGGAATCGGTCGTGCCCGCATTTTACGATTAACGTAGTGTTCTTTCGACTCCTTCGATGCGTTCCTTTCGCGGACTCTATGTGGTAGCCAGACCGCTACTACATACATCGCGGAAAATAAGTACATATATACTCTTCATTTTTTCGCCGCCGCAATTTCAGGACACCACTGCGCAAAGGTCGAATGTCATATGTGATCGATGGAACGAGCTGTTTAGCAGAATGCCATATTATTTCGTCACATCGGTGAACAGAAGCTTCCGTATTTCATTTCCCGATCGCGCCGTAACTTTGCTTGTTTTCCAGTTAAACCATCGACACCGTTACACATAGTAAGATAAATGCTCGATCTAAATCAGTAACTGAAATGCGAGACCATGCACCATATTTAATACGTTACGCGAGAAAATATGCGGTAAATAAATATTGTCCAATGAAATCATTGGATAAATTTTATATTTTGATAAAAAATTCTTACATTGCAAAATCAATATTAGAGATTATATACATAATAATATAAAATTTGATATTATTTTATATAACTTCACAATTGTTATCAATATATAAATATATTCAAAATATATTACGTTGTAACGGAATAATTTTTAATATAAGAATTATTTGAAAAACTAGAATCAAACAATATTAAATGACATAAATAATAATATATCATAAATAATACTCTTAAGTGCAATAAAAAGCTATGTTTATGTTTTAAATTTCTTAATATATACATATATACATATTAAATTGATACAAAGTATAAAATATTTTTGTAAATATGACACTTGAACATATGGTTTTACAATTCGAAGTGTCACACTTTTGGTGATTCGTTGGTATTTGATTTACGTTCTTCAATCATCAACAATGCGATTTCTCACGCATTGTAAGTCTTTACAAGAAGAATTATAAGGCGTCACAATACCTCGCGAAGGCTCTTCCCAAGAAGTAGCGCGTTCACGTCTCGCGTACGTGTTTACTCGTGCGTGTGCACAACGAGCGACAGCGAAGGATCCATCCACCCCTTCCGCGACCCTTCCGTATTTCCCCCAGCTACCCTCAGGACCTGCGGCGCGCCGGAAGGTGAGGAGCGCGGCGGGGCCGTACGGGGAAGTATGTTTATTGCTCGAAGCTATCTCTTCTGGCGAGGGTGGCTGCCGCGTCACACGGGGTCATTTTCATAATTCGGCCGTTCGTATTCTCCGCGGCCGCGCGGCCCGAATCGAACAACAGCACGAGGCGGAGGCCGCGAGAACGCTTCTCGTTCTCGAAGTCTCTCTCTCTCTCTCTCTCGTTCGCTCTCTCATCGCCAGTCTTCCTCTTACCCTTCTTCTACAACCACCTTCATACCCTTCGCCTCCGTCTTTTCAGACCTTTGCCTCTCTCTCTGGTTGACTGCCTATCCTCTCCTCTGCCTCCCCCTTTAGCACCCACGAGCCTTCCTGTCGTTATCTAGTGCCGTCTTGATGCAACACCTTTCTTCCTCTTCTTCTTAGCTCTTTGTCCTTTTCCCTGCACGTTTCTACTGCCCGGTCTGCACTTCTCCTATCTTCTGTCTGAATTCTTTCCCTCTCTCGTATCACTGCAATTGTCCTCGGTCTCTCTGCGTAGCGACTATAACACCGCGTCTCAGTAGATGGCCTCGTATTGATGCGACACCTTTCTTCCGTGCTGCCATCCTTTCCCCTTTCTAAACTCACGAACCTTCACGCTTCTCTCATCTCCTTTTCTCCCTTTCCCAACCTGTTCATATTTTGACATTGCGGTTGCAAGCTTTGCTTCTCGATATACAATCGGGTTTGTGACGTATACATCTCTCTTTTTCCTTCTGGTTCGTTTGCGCGACCAGGGAGGCAAAGGAACGAAGTGGGAGAGATGAGGGCTGGCTCTCAGCATGGCGTCAGTGTCTCCGCTGATCTATTGCTCCCTGTATACTGGATCGATGCGGACCAATCAACCGCTACCAGTCGACCATGTCGTCCCCGATGACCGGAAGAAGAAACGCCTCTTCAGTTCCTTGAGCACGAGAGTTTTGTCTTCGAACCTTCCGATATTTGACGCTTTCGGACGCGACTTGCTTCACATTTTACGACTGAAGTTGGATGATTTACACTACCGTTGTCTATATTTGGATCAGACTTTTATTCCTTATTTCTCTCACTTTTGTCGATACGGGAGATAACAGGAAAGGATTAAGCGCGGCATGCAATAAGTTGAAGTTTCGAGGACGTATATGTTAGAAATATCTGCCGTACTTAGGAAGTTTCTTTGTTTTCGTCGGCGGAAAACCTGTTTGGAATTCGATACAGCAGCCGAATACTTTATGTCTTTCGAGCGATGCCTTTAACCTGCGGTGTATCACGTCATGAATTTTCTCTCGTGAAAGGACTTCATAAAATTCTGAAGAATCCGTTTAACCGACTGTTTGTTCTCTTGTCGAGTAATCAGAATATTTATAATTCTATTATAAAAGATGTAACTGATAAAAGAATATCATTTTTCGAATATTAAATAATCCTTGATTTGCATTATCCAATAAAGCGAATTCAGACATGCGTATTCTTTTAGACTCTGTTCGCTTTCAATAATTTCATCGTATAAGATCGGATAGATAATTTGGATTTATGATGCATTTCAGTGAAGATAATAACATAAGTAATGGAGATTGTTCCAAAACTAATTGAGATATGCACTTTGGTATCACGATCAAAGTCCTTGTAGCACTTTAAAATCGGGAACGAGAAATACTATCTTTAGAGAAAAAGTGGTAATGTGGACATCAGTTTAATTTGTTTCTTATTTTTTAATTAAATTCGCGAGTCATAATAATTTATCACAAATAATAATTTATTGATCTAAGTTCATAAAACACATTTATTGATCTAAAACACATTTGGAAGAATTTAAACCACAAAATAGGAAAAATTGTTTAAATAAAAAAACATGATATGATTTAAATGTGATAATACAGTGCCCCTTTCTTATATTTTTATAGAATCTAATTTCTTCAAGTCTATTTGATTTTCCCATAAAGTCTAAACAGCAATACAAACAAATTTTTAAATATATTGAAGTATTATCAGATTTAGAAGTTTCTTTTCATGAACACATTCTCTTAATAATACTTTTGCGTTAATTCTGTCTTATTAAATGTTTAAATCCCCCCTCCCTCCCCCAACTTCTTCGCTGCGCAGATACTTTTTAAGACTTCTTAAAATCATTTTAAAAATAATTAAAAATTTTTAATAAAAAAACAACGCTCTGTAATGTTTATCGTTAAAAATCCTAGAAACTTATTATCATTTGTTAAAGAATCCAATACAGGAACACAGAAAGATCGATTTGGTGAAGTCTAAAAGACTTTAACCAGATATACAGATCTGAAAATAAATTTTGATGGACCATCAAAATAATAATATAGAACACCCAAGCTAATTGTTAGAATATCAAAATTTTTTGCAGCATTGTTTATCTTGAGTTTTCTATACAAATATTATTATTATTTGATGGTTCAATAAAATTATTTTCAGATTTGTATCTAACTAAGTTTTCAGGTATTTCAACAAAATCATTATTTCCGTGTAATAAAGTTTACATTTAATTATGTTTCAGTGAAAATATAGTTATTCAAACTTACTTGCTTTCTTAAAATAGAAGAACAGCAACTTAGGAATTAATTTAGGGTATAAACTTGTTATTTACAAACTTTAAACCACGTTAAACCTGACATTGAAAATCATACGAAAAAACTTTGATATAATAATAGATAAAGTACATAATAAATAACTATCACAACGTAATAGATAAACATCAACTATCAACAAAAAAATCGACACAGTCATGGCGACAATTATTTCATAATTTCGAAACTTATTTAAGAACAAGTTAAAAACCTTTTTAAAAGTTAGGTATTAATTATAAAAAAATTTAATAAAGTCCATTATTAACAGAAAGGGCCCACCTTTTCTCTACTTAACCGATTAGTAATCGTTTTTGTAACGATGTGACACAATTAATGCAATAAATGAGATTTACTTTTTTTAACATCCAGTAGTAACAGAGGTATAATATATATTTTAATTGCAATCGATAATATTGTAAGCAGCCGGCGTAAAAAAGAATGGCATGTGGTCGGCATCGCTTATCGCCAAGTTGATAAACAATCCTATAGTGGTAATCCCGCGGTTTTTTCTTACTACGGGAAGAACCTGCAACGCCTCTGAGTCACACGCATGGTGAGATTATCCGTTCGCGCCCTCTCTATATGACATACCGACGGTACTTAGCAGGTGCGACATGAGATACGACGTTGTCGTAAGTAACGACTGGGCTCGCGCTGAGGAGAAGTTAACGGTCGCGCAAGTCGAACCGGCCGGTGACGATCTCTCTGAAGACGCGAGTTCGCCAGGCAACGCTACTACAGAGAGAAATCTTGTGTGCGCGGAAATGTTCTGACAGGAAAATACAAATCAATTTGTTATATGCGTCAAGGCGTTCCGTAAATTATATGATGCAATTTCATCGTAGTCCACTCGATAGTCTGTTAATCTTCTCATATATCGCAATAAATATATATTTGAACGTGTACACGCACTTTATTTAACACTTTAATCTATATAACTGCTATATCATATTTCATGTTAAAAATTAAAGAACGATATAAAGAAATAGTTTTGAATCGAATTTTAAGTCAAGGAAAAATCGACCTTTTTAATTCGATTTGTCTATTTTAAAAAAACCTTATACTTTCTAATATGTATTACGAGCAACATCCGAAGTACAAATAACATAGACATCTAAAATTACAACAATTCGCGACTTAAAAGAGAGAGAGAAAGAGGGGGGAGGGAGGAGGGGGGGGAGTAGAAATAGAATGAGAAGAGCGCGAAAGACCCTAGCGCTATATTAACCCTAATGGCTCGCGTGGATATAAAGCACATCCCGCGCATATACTAACTCGTTATTATTGCCGCATAAATAACGCGATAATCCTGCCGTGGCGATGGAAGTACGAGGGTTTGGCTGAAGCTGCCACGGAAGCTGCCTTCATAGCAACCCCCTGTCAGCAAACCAGCCAGTAGGAACGAAGGATTTTGCAGAATGATACTCGACTCTCTCTCACTCGAAAAGGCTGACTAGCTTAACGAACTTTGGTATTACGCGCTACGCGATCTTCACCTGTATACCAACGTATATGAGAACTATATGCATTAAACACACTTTCAACACGATTCTCTTCTTTTGTAAGATGAAGTGAAATAACAATCATATTATCCTCTATGTTGATTATAGTCTTGATGATCTTTTCTTAGCAAAAATTTGTAATTTATTAAGTTGTTTGCAGAGTCAGTTTCACATTTACAAACTAACGTTTTGTCTTTTACATCTAAGATAATTTTTTTTTCTCCAAGAAATAATGTACGCGCGAGAATAATCGATAATTGACGCATGTCATAACTGATAAAGCCGAAATTATCAATATGAAGAGTTAAAAGCGTCCAGAGTGCTTTCATCCGTTAGAATAATTACGGCGACGAAATTCGCGATTGCACGTCGGGGAGAAAGTCAGGCCGCGCTTTAAGCTTTCGCGGCGTTTTCTTGATATCGCCACAATAAAAGGCAAGTTGGACGTTGGAGCAAAGACAGCGAGCAAATGGGAAGGAAGCAGGAGAAGGAAGGAAACGAGACACGAAGAGAGAGAAAAAGAGAAAGATAGAGAGAGAGAAACGCTACGTCGAGGGATGCTGGAGGGTTTGTTGGAGACTCTGCCTTAGCTGGCAGGGCGTGCGTCAATAAGCGTCCATCAGCCGTAATGGCAGTGAGCGCCACCTCGGATGCATTTAGATGGCTGTTTAGCCCCGGTTGTCTCGGTGTGGCCTGAAATCTCCTCCCTCGCAACCCCTCACCGCTGCCAGTCGAGTCTCAACTGTTGTACAACCCCGTAAGATCCAACGCCGACGCCACCACTCAGCCACCATCTTTTGTAGCTAGAGCTACCGAGCGCACCCGAGTAATTAGACAGGCCGGTACCATTTCACTGGTCCTTTTAATTAATTTGTATAAATTCTGGAGTAAAGACACCATTCTGCACCCTGACCTACCTGCATTCTTACAATGAGAATCTCGTCTTTGACGCTAACCGATGAAATCGTTTCACCTTGTATTCATAGAGCTATGAGACGAAGAAGAGACAATTACGGTTTTCTTTATTGATAGTAATATTGATAATAAGAAGTGACTGCTAAAGTTATCACATATGTGATCATGCTTCTTAATCTCTATGTCAATGCATGCTATGTGCTTATATCAAAATTTAAATAGAAAAATATTTTATGCAAATTTTTATAACGCCTCAAAAATTTCATCCTTTGAACAACAAAATCGCATTAATAGGAAGATTAATTCGGAATTGGAAAAAAATTTATTTATCAACATAATAAAGCAATTTTGATCATTTTAATCGCGTCTAATATGTATACTTAGTTGTTTTTAATGTTGTAAACATTTTAAACAAAAAAAAGATTTATCAAACCTACTCTTAAAATTCGCGCAAAAAACACGCTTCAAAATTTAAATACGCAAGCGCATTTTTAATATCAGAACTCATGCAAGTTAAAGTTTATAGCACAGTTCATAGCGTCTGAATTTGTATGCCATTCGCGCGCTTATTTGGCACCTCTCCGACTTTTTTCGCTTCTATTTACAACCCGCGGTTTTATGCCGAACAGCGATCATTCCATCCGCCTCCATAATCTAGCATCGTTCCAAGTACGACAAATACGACAATCCACGCCTGCCTGCCACAGGGAACGAACTCAGTCCGCTATCTGGTCCTTGTATATACCAGCGTGTTTTGAATGGTTCTCTTTTTCGTTCATATGTCAGCGTGCTGTATATCGCCGAACCCGATGGAACGTCCAGACCGCCGCAATCGTCTTCTCTGCCTACACTCGCAATCAGAATGGTCGTAAAGTAGATATCGCGAACCGCCGAAAAACCGTCCCGAAAGCGAGAATTCGGCCTCGTCCTGGTGTATGCTTTTGCACATGCGGTATATGCAAAAAAGCCGGTCGAGAGGACTGCAGGATCGCCGTTGAGCTCGGGCTCGAGGATTAAGGACATTATTAACGGGCGTACCATGGACCGACATACTTACGTCCGCTCGGAATGCCCCGCGATAAATACAGCGGTGGCTGCCGAGCGACGGGTACGGGGAGGAAGGGGATTGGCGTTTAAATAAAATCAGCATTTTATGTTACGAGGGCCGTCCTTCGATCGAGGCGGAGCACGCCCGCGTACACGTTACGCTAGCCGCAACAACGACCGTCCGTCTGTCCAG
>Ga0157364_1007739_pt1 | contig 11132 bp, 5 predicted proteins | sample AttsexASBM2_FD_111476 | JGI IMG/M metagenome (GOLD analysis project Ga0157364, IMG submission 111476) | Fungus gardens microbial communities from leaf cutter ant in Ribeirão Preto, State of São Paulo, Brazil - Atta sexdens ASBM2 | ecosystem: Host-associated > Fungi > Mycelium > Unclassified ...
GCGTAAAGCAGCTTGGAGATAAAGTGCCGGACGACAGCTTGATCGCGAGACAGCTGTTCACGCTCTCTCGGCACTCTCCACATAAAATTAGAAAGACGCTCTCGTCGTCGTCGTCGTCGTCGTACGTTGAGATCACACAGCGCAGAAATGCACTCTGCGTAGATATTCTCTCGTGTACGCGAGCTCTTTCGAGTGTTGAGAGCGAGCGAGAAAGAGAGAGAGAGAGAGAGAGAGAGAGAGAGAAAGAGAGAAGGAGGACTACAGCTGTCTCTCGGAAGAAGGGCTATCGTTGTCTATTAGCCGGCATCGAGGCGGAGGACCAGCGGGGTCCGGGCGGATGAGAACCGTGCGCGGGCACGTCGTGCTGCTATTTATACCAAATCCGTGGGCATACCGGATCGGTGGCCGCAGCAGAACGCGTTTGCTCGCCTCGCTTGTACGAGCGCGTTGTCGCGCCATTTACCAAAAAGCTAGCGAGAGCTGCGAGAGGAGAGAAGAGGAGCCATATCACGTCCGGCGAAGAGCATCGGTATCTCCGGCACTCGGAGATTGCCATTTTTGCTCTTTTGGACCCGCGAGATAGATTTCGTGTATTCACCGCGATTGATCCGCTGAAAACTGTATAACTTTTTTTTTATTCTTAGACTAATATTGTCTAAAATTTTTAGAATGAATTGTGACTCTGAATAGTGAAATTTCATTCTTAAAAATTGAAAACGGAATCATTCTCTTTTTTTAAAACTGGCTCAATTTTCGTTATTTAGAGTGAGATTTCACTCCAAAAAATTTAGAGAGCACATTTGTCCGTTTTGTCTTTCCGCGCGAGAAATTTTTCAAGCGTGTTAATTGACTGCTAAACAACAAAATTTTTGAATCTCTCTATTCTATGACCAATCAACAGGCTTGAAAAATTTATCATACGATAAAAAGGAACAGATGTAATATTAGTCTCATTCATCGATATGTTCATTAATTTGTAAGATGCATGTCTACTTTGCCTTTATCATGTGTTGCCATTTTTTTTTTATTTTTTTGAGACGAGAGATATAACGGCCTTCCAGATATTATAGACTGGGATTTAAAAACATCGGTTTTGGTATTTTTATGGTTATTCGAAGCCCCGCGAGGCACAATATCATATTTCATCTCCATCTCTAGTTCTTTTTTTATCTTTTCCTTTCAGTCATGAATCATTCTCTGTTTCGGATCTTTTTCAATTTTACAATATCATCCCTATCTGATTTTTAGTATCTCACACGTTTTTATAATTTTTATTTTTATACTCCACGTACATATACAATTTTTTATTATATAAAATCTTTTTTATTTATTTTAAAATGTTTGATTTTTTTACATTGACACGAAATGTCGGGTGTTCTATTTTACATCGATACACAGCAACGCACAATTTTATGCCGGTATATAAAAGTGCATCGCGATGCGCGACTATACAGATATAAAACAACGTATGATTTTATATCGATACGTCAACGTACGACACTGTACGTCAATCGATGTGTGCCTATTGCAGCGCCGCCGAAATATTTAGTTTTTGCATGATTTCGCAGTGACATACGACGTGAAACTTGCGCCGGGGAAAAATTCGCGCCACCAAACTTGGGGAATGAAAGCCCGCTATTTTCCTGGAGAGACCATTTCGTATATTTCCCTCGCGAATATTGCCACGCGCGCGACTATGGTACGCCCGGCATGCATGCATGCTTTTCGGCGAAGAGCCGAGGGAGAGGAGGGGGGGGGGAGGGGAGGAACGAAATTCCGCAGCGCGTCTCGCGCAAATGCGACGTTTTATTACGAACGACGACGAGAAGTGCGCGCGCGAAGCGTGAAGCCGAAACGACCAAGTGCATCTATTTTTTGTCCTCGTCAACGTTTCTTCTTGGTCTCGTCCCCGCTGATCCCTCGGCGGTCGTCCTTTACCGGGGCAGGGACGTCCCGATGCATTAGTCTCGTACAACTGTTTAGTCTCTACTCGTAAAAAGAATTGTGCGGTCGGGAAGAGAACTTTTCGAAGGGAGAAAACGACGCGCGCGAGCGCGCGCCTCGTATCGAGGTGTATAAACGAAAATAAAAAGAGGGAGAGAGAGAGAGAGAGAGAGAAGAAAAAAAAATATAAAGGAAAGAGAGCCGTGCGGCAGCTCTATTTCCGTCGACAGGATACCGAAACGTAAACGAACCCCGGCATTTGCTCCCATCGACGGCGGCGGCGGCGGCGGCGGCGATGGCGGGCCCTTTATGAAGAGCCGAGACGCGGATCGCCGCGTGTTTATGTTCGCGCCACGAATTTTGCCGCTACGTGCCAACAAGGAAACGCACGTCTCTTCTGTCTCTCATTCGATTTTCATGAACTTCAGATACGCCCTGTTAGAAAGCGGCCCGAAACGAAAGACGACAGCCGGTGTTTTTTAACCGCGTGCCCCAGAGCGGATTCGTTGGATTTAAAAACAGTCCCGGCAAAACTAACTCGACCTATTTCATTCTATCCGAATATTTTCGCGGGACCATAAGATATATGAAAATAAACTCGTCCCAAACGAGTTTCATGTTTTTGAAAAAAATTTCTATCTACGTTGTTTAATTCCTGGGAAATCTTTCGCGTCATTCTTTCTCGGTGAAACATCCGTGGGGGTTTGATTAGATCAGTAATGCGTAATGTTTTTTAAGGATTATTTTATTTTGTTTGCATAAAATATAAAATTTCATCCTCCGTGCAATCGTATTTTTACTTTCTCCATTCAGCTCCAGTTTTTTTTATTGTTCTAGACTTTCGAAAAATATGAAAAAATTCAAGTCAACAGAGTTGTTTTTAACATCTCTATTACATTATCAAAGTTATTTAACAAAATATTTTAGAACGTGTAACTGGATTTCTGTGATTCTATCTTTTTTTGGAAAAATGTGACACTAAAATTTCGCTTGTATCAAAAAAGATTCAAACAAATTGCAGATGGATGGATAATTTTACATTTTGGCCGCAGATTGCATCTTATTGGATTATATCGCTTATTTGCTGTAAGACTGGCGTAACTAAAAAATTATAGAAAAAGAATGAACACAAGGAAAAAAAGAAAGAATATGTATTTATTCTTCCATTTCAATTATTACATCAAATTTGCATTTCAAAATTAATATTAAAAAATTTTAATAATTTTTTAAAACATTCGCAGTCATTTTCTGGAAAATTTTCTTTCTCAAGTTATGTTATTGTAGCGAATGAGCAATATAATTTCACTAAATGCGACAAAAAGAAAAGTCAACCTCAAAATTATACATATCAAAGTAATAAGAATTCTTAAAATTAAAAACAGCTATAAAGAAAATGAAAGAGTACAGCGCGCAGTTAGAAATACGCAAATGATAATGTAAAAACTTTTACTATTTCAATGTAAGAAGATAATAACATACTTTACTTCGACTCTCTTTGGAATCATTCTTAGGGTTGATTTACAATTTCAAACAATTCCTCCTCAGCCGAACAAAGTTTTGTCATTCACAGATTAGTATTATAAAACATATACTAAAATACATTGACAATATTAAAATATTCAAATTTTATGTTAAGTAAAAGGAGTGACTCACTTCAAGAAATAGAAAAGTCACACTGAGAAAAGTGTCTAGTTGGATTCTGAAACCCAAACGTGTCTAAAAGATGTCATAAAGAAGTCTTCTAGACATTGCATGTTGTCTGAGAAATGGATTAAAATTTTTTTAAGTCATTAAATCTACTAAAATTCTAGTTGAGATAAATTAACAGGAATGTTAATTCATAATTAGAATCTTCTGATTCGTCCATTTTTCTCAATATACAAGTTTTGTAAGAAAGAGAACTAGCGAGACGTACAATAAACGCAATGCAGGCACCAATAATTACATAGCGATAACAAGGTATCGTTATACATCGACCTCACGTTATACATCGATTTTCGCGCGCAATATCTCGTGTGTTCGTTATATCGCGGGCAAATTGCATTAAGTAATAGGCGCGGCATTATATTCGCACTCGCGCTCGATGATAACACATTTCATCGAGCCGCAGTATACACTCCAATAAAACAATACTCGCACGGCTCGATTACCGGGGAAGATTAAATAAATGACCGGACGGGGACAATCGCGCGTCACGCTGATGAAAAGTCCACTCCAGCCGCCCCAGCCGGGCGGTCGGCAGGGCTATTTCTAAATCCCAGCCAGCCACAGACGAGAGAAAGTTTTCATTATCGTCAAACAAGCGGGCAACTATCCGCACTCTTGACTTCTCTCCACTCGGCTAGCCGCGCGCGTATCATCTCCCAGGTGTGAAAAGTGCGATCGATTAACCCCTCGAGCGTACTCGCTCGGATCACTTTTTGCTAACTTCGAGCGGAGTTTTAACGCGAAATTGTCGGGAAATCTTTGCGCGGAGCAGCACACGGGAATTGTCCGAAGTTTGTCGCGCTGTTCGACAAAACGATCGGCGCGAATTGAGTTGTGTAGTTTTAAGTATTGACGTTCGTTCTCGAACTGATAAATAGACTGTTATTTCTTTCTTCTTAATTTTATATATATATATATATTTAGAAATAAAAGATTACAAATGTCCCTGAAATATCAAACGTTCCGTAGAAATTGATGCAGATATCCCTTTAGACAAATGAATTTCCAATCGGATTTGTAACTTCGCGCAAACAAGCTGTGACCTACTAACAATGGCATCCCTGAAAAATTGCGTTTTAAACATCAAGCGACGAGCATAATGCAGGAATAACAATAACAATATACTAGATAGTAACCCAGTGATTCAAACTGACTGATTATTAACGTATGTCAGACACATCTCGCCTCATCACGCTTTATCATGTCACGATAATAACGGCACAAATATGAGAGTGAGATAATGTGAAGCTACGCACAAAGCGTTTTATTACTAACCGCGAGGGCTGCGGTATCCCAAGATAAAAGGAAGTGCGGTGAACCTGAAGTATACGCAATAGAAAACATCGCCTTTCGATACGCGTTTGAACAAAATATTTCAACTCTTATCTACATCCTTTTATCTATAAACGTTTCGCAACAGTAAGTGACTGTGCAAAACCTATTAAGAAGATCTAAACATTCCGAGAAATGAATTTTTGAAGACTATATAAGCTAAGAAAGATATATTCGATCAAAGCGGCTCTTGGTGCTTAATAATAATATTGTGTGAAAATTTTACAATTCCTAATTTACTACGCGCCGATTATTATTTGTCGACCTTGAAACGCGTCCTAATCTTAATAGAAATTTCATGTATTTTTTGAGTTACTGGACAACTATATTGACTCTATCTAATTGAGAAGTAAAACTACTTTAGGATCTCAATCAAGATGTAAAACTTGTTTTACCTGTAATTATTGATGCACAAAATCTGAACCCAATTTACTGAATAAAAAGAGGACAATAAATCGACTACGCAATACTTTAACTAATAACAATCTATTAATATTAAACAGTAACTAGACAGATGTTTATATGTGAATATTTTTCAAAAAAAAATTGCTTCAGCCACGGAATAAAACTCTTATCAAGCTTCTTGTCTATTTCCTATGCAATATTGTTACAACTGAGAATACTAGACAGTATAATTAGATAGATGCCTAGGAAAACTGCATACATTTCTACCAGGGTAAATTGAAGTTGGAATACTCTGGTACAGTTTGACTGAACATCAATTACTATCTAGTATTACTGATTTCTCTTGACGTACAAACATAGGTATAGCAATCTAGGTAAAATTAGTTGCGTAATTATTCTGCAATTTAGCGGTCTCAGCTCCAATATTAATAAAATTATATTCATTATATGCGTTTTTATGAAACGAAAGAATCTAGAAGAAAAAAAGCTCGTTCTGCATCGCTCTACTTCTTGCGAAGCAAGATATTAATCGTTTAAATTGACTTTTTAGGTTTATAAAAAAACCTATCATACGAAATACAATGTCATTAGCATATTGTTTATCTATTTATTGTCTTTTTACTACTAAGTAATTAAATAATTAAGTTTCAGATTTTGTACTTCTGTGCTGCAGTAATTTCGCAAAAAATATTATTTCTTGATTAGTACTCTAAACAGTTTTTGTTCCATTATTAAAAAAAGTCAATATAATCGATGAAAATTGTCGATAATCAATTGAAAATTGTATTAAATTCGTACCTAATTATCACAAATTAAATTGAATAATCTAATAATACTGACGCTGGAAAAAATCTTGTTGCATTAATTAGAATTCTAATAAATTCAAAAAAGATATAAATTAAACACACTGTTAAAAATATTATAAAATGTAATATTTTAAGTAATATAAATTTTAAGTAATATAAATTTAATTTAATTTAATGACATTAAATTTAATGTATCTATAGCTGAAAAATATATTTGTGTGCATAAAATTTAGTATTTTTTTTTTTAATTTTATGAAGAACTTAATGCACTTTCCATAAAATTTTATGTGGATTTGCGTAAACTTTAATGCATGTGAACATTAAATTTAAATTACTTGTAATTTCATTTTCATTGACAATATTAAATATTTTTAATGTATTTGTTGAAATTTCCGTTACATGTACAAGTTCACTTCCTTTTTTTTAAACAATGCATTTATAACTAAATCTATCAAACATTCTAGTTGAGACAATCAGAAATCTGATTCAATGATCAGAATTCGTTTTATTTGCACTTCTTATTAATACAATTGGAACATTTTTCTTAGTGTAAGATTCACGTAAAAATATTAGGCATTAATTAAGAATCGCTTTAACCGAATTAGTTTCTTTTACTTATTTGTGTTAAACATTTCTCGGTCGCTTTTCACTTACTAATTTTTTTAAGAATAACAATTAGAAAATTTTTGCAAGTTTTCAGTCTCTAATTTAACCTCTAGTTTAACCTAGGATAAACTCGAACGCGGTTAATTCTCGAGAATTCTCATTTCTAAATATCTCAAAATAACAAGGATGATGATATGAATATAAGAAGTCCGTGTAAAGCTCGCGAATGTTATCTTTTCAAAGGCCGAGGATCGTTGAAAAATAATACGTGTCTCTCGGGAATTTCTACTTCATAATCTTCATTTGAGCGCAGCGCTCGCGGTTAGTTCGTGACCTCTCTCTTTCTCGCTTACGGGTCAACGCATTTACCCTCGAATACCATGGAGAGAAGACTTCTGTCAGGACCGCGGCGGAAAAGGCGTACGCACTTTTACGGAACCGCATTCCCGACGCGGCGCAGCCGTCGAGACGCCGTGTCGTCGCGAATGGCAATAAATTTGCGCACTCGCGACCTTGCTCAACTTAAGCTGACTTTAACGGAGCGACGACCGTAGTAGGAATAGAAACTTGCCTGGATTTGGCTAGATTCCAGCCCGCGTTTTCCCGCGCGCATTATATTGTTCCCGGGAAAAATGGGTCGACTATAATTGCACACTTTTCGCGTTCGCTCAATATCGCGTCCTCCAGCGAAAGCCCTCTTCTACGTATAACTTATACGCCATCCGAAGATCCTCCGGTTCCAACAAGAGCGACTTTCCGTAATCCTAGGAAGACATCCCAGTATATCCACGTCCTGTTTCGGTAAGAACGGGAGAGAAGCTCTCGTTCGGCGAGACGTGCTTCTCATCGATAACCGAAGATTTAATCTTTGAATGTTGGTCACATTGTTTATATTGTGAAAGGTATTTTCTCGACAATCCAGTTATTCAGTTGGATTTGAAGAGGAAGCAGGGTGCTTCAAGCATAGATATACAGGGATTTTCCTAATCTAACTTTAATGAGTTTAAACGTGCTTCTTACGTATAAATCTACGAGAAATGTGGGATGCTTTCTACTTAATGACACAAATTGACATAAACATCATTATATTTCTCTTGACATTCAATGAGTAACAAAGAAGAACAAGACACTTGTGTTAATTTGGTTTATTAAATAGGAGGCATTCATGATGTTCCAATTGGTTTAATAACAATAGCTTTGCTGGTGCCTCATCATTTGTATATATATTCATGCATATCTTAAATGTAATCCTTTGAATACACAAATTTAATTTAATTTAATTTAATTTAAGAGATCTAAGGTATATTATCCTATATTAACAGTATATCAAAAATTTGTTTATCGCGAAAGGTATTTTCTTGACAGTCCAGTTTTATTTAAGTGGATTGGAGGAAGCAGGTTGCTTCAAAATACACAAGAAAGGGCTTCAATAAATTAAAATTTGCATTTACATACGCTGCGAGGAATGTTATCTAAGGCAGTGTTTTTTAATCTTTTTCAATTCACGACATATTAAATAACAAGGAATAAATTGTCGAGGTATATCATTAAGAGCACACGTTTACTTGCTTAGCATAAGTCTTTCGTCACGATATTCAAAAATAAATAAAAATTCTAAAATTTATATTTTTTATATTATCTTTCGTTTTGAAAGTCATTTTATTATTATACAATGATGCTAATATATATATACAGATTAAAATGAGAGTAAACAATATAATTTATATAGATAATTTCCACAAATTTTACAATATTTTTTACTTACTTGCTTTTTTATTTACTTGCTTTCGTAAAACTTTAAAAATAATAAATAAGAAGCATTAGTTGCGTTTTACTTATTTCTAAATTTTTACACTTCTATTTACTTTCCATAAAACTTTCATGGCATATTTAGAGATCTTTTTTGCGGCATATTGTACGGTTGACAAACCCCGATGTAAGGCATACTTTCCTTTATTGATAGCATATTGGAAATTGTATTCGCCAGCATTATACCAGTTTCAAATCCCGATTGAAAACATTCGGGTGGCTTGGGCAAACGGTATTGGGAGTGTTGACAATCCAGCTACTCTCTGTCGGAAAGCATCGCGCTTCGGATGCCCTGTAAATACGGTGGGCCGTGTAAAAAGCCGGGCATTGCGAATCCGCGAAACAAAACAACATCCGCGATACAATTTCCCGTCGGTCTCGCGGCGGCAGCGGCGCACCGGGAAACGCATTTTTCCGCGCGCGCCCGGGAAAATAATTTTTCACGTATCTCATACACCGCGATAAATGCGAGCGGTGCGCACACATGTGACGGTTTATCTGCAACTTAATCACATTGTTGCCCGACCAGATTTATTAACCACGCGTCGCGTCGATTTTAATCCTCGCGTTAGCGCGGCTAGATGTCGCGACGCGGAGACAGGGAAAGAATCGACCTATAATATAAGAGTTAAGGGCCTATCCAGAGTCAATGGCGGTCCACGAACATTTAAAAGAACGTCTTTATTTAGGTGAACACGTAATGTACGGCCACTCTGGCGTGCCCGTTCTTGGCTTTTAAGTTTATGACGGTCATTACGAATACACTATGCTTTGGAAATCAGACCGGATATTTCCGTCGTGCTATTAAGCATTTCAACGCTTGGCAGGAAGAAGGAGATTAAATTAAATTATAAGAGAATTTTTCAAAGATCTTTTGTAATGATAACATTTGTCGCTCGAAAGGCTGATAACAGTGAAAATGGTAATCATTTCGAAAACATGCTAAAGTATCGTTTAAACGCAACCTGTTATATATGGTATTATACATTAAATCGAATTAATCTTCTAGAAAAAAACAAAGCAGCTCGAGAAAATAACCTCGAAATTTTCATTTACACAAAGGTTTATTTTAGTATAATTAAAAATGCCAGTATTTAATTTTAGATTAAATTGCACTTAATACGCTTCCTATATTATGAAAAGCTGCATATGTGTACTGTTGTATGTTTTCAGGAAAATTTATGAAATTCTGTTTATGAGAAATATTTTTAAATGTATTTGAATCTAACACATTACATACATAAATTTCGATATCATACTGAAAAAGAAATTGCATTTTAATACATATTTCTTTGACTGATATTAAATAAACATTTACTTACAGTGCATAAATATTTACTCAATAAAAAAATGATAGTTAAATTAATAGTTTCTCTATCAAATAAATATATATTTACATTTAGTAAATATTTAGAACTATTCAAGCAAATATTTATTAAAATTTAGTTTTTTGTATATCAAAGTTAAATCAAATCGATCTCTTAGAAAAAAATCAAGATAACTCGAGAATATTAATCTCGACATTTTCATTTCATTATTTACACAAAGATGTATTTTAGTATAATTAAAAAACGCCAGCATCAAATTTCAAATTGAATTTCGCACTTGATACGCTTCCTATAAATATTATGAAAAGCCTGCATATATATGCAGCGTTGTATGTTTTCAGGAGAATTTATGAAATGCTATTTATGAAAAATATTTATAAAAAAAGTACAAGCCTAATACATCACATACATATATACGCATACACATAGAAATTTCAATAGCATACTGAAAAAAAATTAGTACATTTTAATACATAATTTTTTGAATAATTGTAAATAAATATTTACAGTACACAAATATTTATTCAATATATTTATTCAAAAATATATTTATTTTATTCAAAAATGATAATTAAATCAGAGTAATGATTTTTTGTATCAAATAAATGTATGTTTATATTTAGTAAATAATTGATTAGAACTATTCAATTTTATTCATTAAAATTTAGTATTTTTCTTCAATGTATATCAAAGTTAAATCGAATCGATCTCCTTGAAAAAACAAGGCAGCTCGAAAACGTAATCTCGACATTTTCATTTACACAAAGGTATATTTTAGTATAATTAAACCCGCCAGTATCAAATTTTAAATTGAATTCCGCACTCGATATTCCTTCCTATAAATATTATGAAAAGCGTATATATGCTGTTTTCCACCATTGTGTGTTTTCATGAGAGGATTTACGAAATTCTATTTATAACAAATATTTATAAAAAGTATTTGAGCCCAACACATCCCGCACACAAATTCCGAAAGACGAGGGCATTGAAGAGCTCGCGAAATATCTTTCCCAATTCCATAACACCCCGTATAATGTATAACATGATACCGCATCAAGCCGACACGTCGGGAGGCGGGTCTCAGTGGACCGACCGACCACTGCTGCATCCATTCCGGTACAGCATATCCCGGAATCCCCGCGAGATGCGAGAGCGCGGCATCGACGCGGCGTCGTGCTGGCGTACTTATTCCGAC
>Ga0157364_1007741_pt1 | contig 11131 bp, 6 predicted proteins | sample AttsexASBM2_FD_111476 | JGI IMG/M metagenome (GOLD analysis project Ga0157364, IMG submission 111476) | Fungus gardens microbial communities from leaf cutter ant in Ribeirão Preto, State of São Paulo, Brazil - Atta sexdens ASBM2 | ecosystem: Host-associated > Fungi > Mycelium > Unclassified ...
AAGAAAATAAAATGGAAAATAAAATGAAAAGAGACTAAGTCCACTGTTTGTGAACTTGACAATTATATTATATGTAAATCATTAGTTTAGTCTGTAATTGCTTATAATATAACTCCTTGTAAGCACAGCTTAGCATCTTAAACCAGTCATGGACACCTTGCATTATTCTATATAAGATTTTTTGGAGCTTCTATATTATGCTTTCTCCCCCTTCTACAAAACTTTTTGGTTGCTCTATATATACATTCAAGCTGATATCATTGTTTAAGCAGGCTACTATAAAGTCAAGTTGACACAAGTAGAGCCCCATAAATGCAACAACTGTGAGAAGTAGACAAAAAGACTTGAGCTTGGTAGTTGTCATATATATATTCTTAAAATCTACCTTCTAGATCTAAGAGAAATCTTGTATAGTAATTCTAGCCTTCTGTACTTCCAGTGCTATATCTCTATTAAATTTTGATATGTAAACCCACTTTGAACCAATCACATTTACATTTAGTAGCTACTTAATCAGCTTATAAACTCTTTCACTATTAGTGTTTACCAAGTCTCTAGGCCTTTTGCAATGAAGGACTATGGAACAGTTATCTCTCTGACCATTACCACAAACACCCTGGGCACCCTATTACTCTCTCTTCTCTCTCTGGCTAGGTATTTTCTCAACTTCAATAACCTTTGTAATAGTCTCAGCTTTCTTTCCAATTTTCTAACTGCTTGTAGTACATTATTTTCATCCTCAACTTCTTCACTTTCCAGTCTCCCAACTTCCACAATTCACTTCTTCTGTACTTCTTTGACCCCTCTATTAACTTCCCCACCACTATTCTTTGCTTTCTCTTCACTATTGTCTCCATTTCTGTTTACCTCCACTCTAATTTTAACCTCCTTCACATACTAATGATATTGTTCTAGAATAGCTGGTGGCAACATATCCTCATCCTTATTCCACTCCATATACTATGGCCCTTTTATTAAGAGCTTTCCACACCAAAATACTCAATGAGCACCAAATGTATTACTCTTGGCCTAAGCTTTAATAAGTGCAAATCTTGAGGTATGTGTATATATGCAGTTGCACCAAAAATACAAAGATAAGCAATATCTTGCTTCTTCTTAGACCATAATTCTACAGAAACTGTATTGGGATTCTTTTTTGATAGGACTAGATTCCAAAGGTAAATAGCTGTACAATACTAGAAAATGCTTTTTTATGAAAACATGTAGTCTCCTAAGATTTTTGAGCATATAAGATCTCTTTGAAGGCATTAGTAAGAAGATCTTATGTTCTTAAATGACACCTCAGGTCCTTTTGAGAAAATAGCAGTTGAGAGGTGGTGTGGTAGCTATTAATCAAACTAGATCTCAAGTAGTAGAAGTCTCTGGGAATAAGAAATACCATTTGCAAATAACTAACTATAAGTAACTAACTATGAATCATAGGCACTCATGAGGAAGTTTTATTGAGTTACACACATTTAGACAGTTGAATAAGATGGAAACTTGTCAGATCAGAAGCAAACAGAGTCTAGAATAAAGAAATGGGAAGGAGTGACCATGGAACTGGAAAAAAGAAGAATGGAATAGGCTCTCACAAATCATTGGATCGATATTGTGTTATAGATAAAAAAATGGCCATGTGCTTATGAAATCTTAGCGAGTTTCATTATAGTTTTATCTAAGCTTCATTCTCTAGTTTCATTCTTTGTATTTTTAGACTAATATATAAGCTACAAGTGGAAGAAAGTAAGAAAGAGGAGCCCTATCCAAATACTCCCACTTGAGAGCAGTTTAACTTCTATTTTATTAAGTAAGTATTTTTAGTATCTGCTATCATTTTCAGATGAGTTTTAGAGAGTTCTAACAGTCTGGAGAAAACTGGTGAAGTAAGTATCAGTTGATATCTTTAGTTGTAAGGTTTGACTTAAGAGATGTATTCAGGGTATATCACCTGGAATAAATAGTATTATTAGAGACTCTTAAGAAGCTTTGCAATCTATTCACTAGATTTTCCAAAGAAACTTGTTACACAGTGTAAAGTTTACTGTGTAGAAGTGTGTTAGCAAGAGAAAGTGTTTGCAAGCAGATATTACTTGTATGTTTCTTCCTAACATCATTCTTTCACATTCACAAGAGCTCTTTTAAGAGTTTTATATGTTCTGATTTTTTTTCTATATTATTGTTTCTATATCTTCCATTAATTTCTGATGCTGATATTATTACCTTTGAATTCTTTAGTATATAGTTAAAGGCTAGTGTTGTATAGTTCTTGTTATACTGAAGCATAATCTCTTTTCTGCTTGATCTCTGTTAATGAATTGCCTTAGGCTAATACTTTGTTGGTAAATCTGAGTCTACAAGCATTGATCATGCAATATCCAGTATAATATACATGCTTTGTTCAGCTGCCCTATTTTGCTGATAAGCATATACAGTTGTATACTCCAGTATAAACCCCTTCTTATTCTTAAAACTCATTCACAGCTGGTTATCCCATTTACAGCCATGGTCAACTCTCACTCTCAACATCTTATGATCTGTTAAATTCTCTGCCTCAACCATAAAGTTCTATAGAATATCCAAAGTCATCTCTGTAGTCATCTTCCTCAGAAAGTTAATATACTGGAAAGGAAATACACTATTTATAATTATCATGAAATAGTGAGCTCTACCAGCTGACAAGTTAAGTGATAAACCTCACAGATCTACATATATATACTCTAGAAGAACTCTTTTATGCATAACTTCCTCATTATAAGGCTTAGTATATATTTTCCCAAATATGTAGTCCTCATACAATTGCAACATCTATGACTGTCTAAGTACTTCCATCCTACTAACTAAACCTTTTCTATGCAAGTCATTTAGCATGTCAACCCCCAGATGTCCAAGTTAATGATACTAATTCTCAAGAGATACCACTTTTTCAACTGATTTAGTATTAAGGATGAGGGATTCATATATTACTCTAACCAGGTATAATCTATTATAGCATACTTCTTGAATTGCTGTCTTTCCATCTTTAAACTTTGCAACTATATCTTTTGCCCCAAAAACATTATTCAAATCTAGTCTATAGATTTTTGAAATGAAAATGAGATTTAAGTAGAGTCTTAGAGTATGTAACACATCTTTCAAAATGAAATCTATGATCTTTTCATTCTCAATCTCTATTGTCATCTTCACAGTATCTCATCCTATGATAATAAAGCTTATACCTCTCTCATGTCTTTCCAGTTAGTAGGATATCAAACTTCTCATATTTATTGAAGATATCAATGTTTGCAAAGCAGTGATCCATTGCTTCTTGTTATATACAGTTTGTTGTAGCAACCACTTGTCACTCAAGGACAAATGATCTCACAATGAGCAAAGCTCTCAGTAGGGCTATCAAGTAAAGAGTGGGGGAATTACAAGAGAATTCAACAAGAAGCCCTCACTGCATTACTCCTCTATATATACTACTACATTGTGGTCTATGCTACAACAATGTGTTTACCTCATGTCCATCCACCATGCTTCTACCTCATGTCCTATTACTCATCCACATGTGTTTTCCTTAAGGCCACCATGCTTCCTACATATGCCCTGACATCATACCTTTAATCTCCGGTATACATGTGCACACCATATATACACCATGAGGAACCCATGTTCCTTGATGTCATCCCTAACCCTAACTCCATCTAGACTCTTTCCGATCCTTCTAGACCCTAAGTCCTTCCAGACCGCTCTAGACTTTATCACATGACTTCCAGATCACGTGCCTATCTCTTATCTCTCTTCCATTGTAGACTAATAATTATAATACTTATATATGTCTGGCTAACCCTAACCCTAGCCAAAGTCTGTCCACACACTCGTCTTATAACACAGTTCACACTTCATTATCTGAGATTCAGGAGAGTATCTCAGAAGTCCAAAACTAGTAAGCTATATATTATCCAAAAACATAGAAAGTAGATCAGAATGATCTTTGGCTTTAGCTTATATGCTCTATCTCCATAAGTCACATGGGTTGCATATTTCAGACCAGAGTTTAGGGACTTAGTAAGTGGAAAAACCACCAGAAGGTAGTAAGGTGTATTATTGTTAATACTAGAAGAGAAATACTAGTTTTAGTTGATTTTCAAGATGACTACTATAGTATAGACTACTGAATTATATACTAAGTAGTATATCTAGTGTTACAAATCAAAGACCTTAGAGTAGGTCAATAAAAAGAACCTTGTATTGGGTTAACACAAGAGAACTCAATAGAGAACTCTGTACAGGATTGTCTATCTTATATACTAATACCTAATGGTCCATGTGAGCTATTTCTAGCCTACCCTAAATGACCATGTGTATGCCTTAAGGTCAACATGTGCTTTATATATTGTATGACATCATCCTTTCAGAACCTTCTATATCCTTCCATGTGTTATGTGACTTGTGACCATGTCATCTGATGTGACCTGCTGTGTGACAGCATGATCCTGTCACTCTAACCCTAACCCTAGTTCTAAAAATGGAATAAAGGAAAATGAATCAAAAAGAAAATAAAAATAAGAAAAGAAAATAAGAAAATATAAGTCTACTTCTTTTGTTCTTGACATCTAGGGTATCTATCTAGAATGTAACTGCTAAGTGAGTTATTATAATTTCTAGTAATCCTTAGATATTAGGAAATAGAAATCCATAGAGTTAAGTTAAACTAGCAAAAAAATCCAAGATGAAATAGATAGGTGTGATCTATACTGAAAAAGGCTGGAGAGCATGGATGAGGGGTAGAAGGTTATCTGTGGGTTAGAACAGATGAGATCAGAACACAAGATATAATATTTCTGAGTCTATTATGGTTACAATATTTACTAGTTCATCCTCCTTCTTTACAAGCATCTCTGCTATCAGTATTACTATCTCCCTCATTTTTTCAACCACAGCATCTGTTCTATTGTTTTTTGTAATAATATTATATAATTGTGATAGTTGTGATAGTTGTTGTTGTTATTAGTTCTAGTACTACTAGGTAGTGAAATTTCCTGGTTTTAACTGCTGTCCATCCTGTTGTTGTTGTTGATAGTGTTGTCCAATACCAGAAGAAAACTGTTCCTATTTTCTGCCCCTATTCAGTAACAATCCTCAATTGAATGGCTAGGGCATTAGCAATTCTTATTTTTACAAATTGCTTGATATAGAACACTTGCTTATAATGCTATGGAAGTAGTCAATGAGTTCATTCCCTTTCATTCTTGACTGCTAATCTTAGACCAGTGTGTATCAAGGTAGATCAAAGCATTTATGAATAATATAATTGTCCATAATATAACTATAATTGAGCCTTAGAAAGTAGATAATGATCTAAGTATAATTGCATAAAAGAAGATATTGCTAATAGTCTCTCTGATAGAGTTCACCCTTTGCTACAGAAGTCTGAGCTGTGCTATGTAATTTGAAAAGTTATCACTATCACAAAAATATAAGCTTTTCAATTGTTTCTCTATATATAACTTTGCAATTTCTGATGACCAGTTATATAGGTTTGTCAAAGACCTTTAGAGTATTTCAGTATTTCCAGAGATATTAGCTCAAAGTCCAATGGAATTGTGGATATTATACAGAAGTAGGCTTTTAGCCTATACATTTCTGGTTCTCTATTCTCTAGCTATTAGATCTTTGAAGTCCCAAGACATTACTTTAATTACTGTTAGCTTCAGTTTTAGTTTGTTTGAGTTGGGGGTTGAATGATTTTATGTATGTGAAAGGGTCTATTATAGTTCTATCAAGATATTCTATGACCCTTTACACTTTGATAGCTATTATTATTAGGTTTTTAAAAGAAATTCAGTTTATATTATCAAACTTATTATTTTTAGCAAATATATATGGTTCTTGTGATATTCCAGGTATTCTGTGTCATATTCTTTATAATATATTTGTTTGTGAGTATTATGTCAAGATCGTGGATGGTGGACTTCATTTTTATTCTCTCTTTTCACTTTATTGTATTTTCTCTTTTCTTTTCTTTTCTATTCTATTTTTAGAACAACTTGGGTTAGGGTTTATCAGTCACACTGTCACATCAGTCACAAGTTGATAGCATAGTCACAAGACTGATCATAGAATTAGGAAGAAGGAAGTAGAAGGTTCTAGAATAAAGTGACATTATACAGTATGAGCAACACATGCTGGCCTCATGTTATACACATGGTCATTTAGGGTAGGGTGCACAGTAGTTAGCACGGACCATAAGTAGTAGTATATAAGGTAGACTACTTTGTACTAGAAACTCTATCGAGTTCTCTTGTGTTACTCAATACAAGAGTTGTTCTATCGCTTAACCCTTTGAGCTTTAGTTCATAATATATTATGAATGTTGAGGTATAGAGCTTATTTGTATTTTTTCAGCTAGAGCTTATAACCTATTAGAGATAGATACTCAATCTAAACATGAAGATATATAACCAACTATATTTTGTGCTTATTAGAGATATATATTAGGAATTAATATCAGTCTAGTTCCTCTACTAAATAAGTCTAGTAAACTTACCTCAGTCTAAATACAAAGGTATATCAATAACTAAGATTTGTTGTCCTACTTTAAGATTCTTTAATAAGTAGAAATATAGAAAAAAAATACAAACTATATAGTTAAGATTCAAGTATTTGTAAAAACTGTATAACAGTGGCCCAAGTGTGATTTTACAGTCTATCAAACTATAAGCTAATATAATTAAGTTTGTAATATCACATCTTAGCCAACAACATGTCTCTTTATTGTTCAAGAAATAAAATAAAACAAAAAGAAATAAAGAAATAAATTAAATCAAAGAAAAGAAAATAAATTAAATTAAATATTTAGATAAAAGGAAAATCTGATATTAATACAAGAGAACTTGGTAAAGTTTTTAGTATAGTTGAGTCTACTCTATATATCTCTAGTATATAATCTATATATTACATCTAGCTATTCTAAGTATTATAAGTCATATATATAAGAGTTATCATATTATATAATATATAATATTCTTCTTCTTATATGACATTGTGATATGACTATGACTATTGTGACATTACATTGTTCTCCTTTACTAAGTCCAAAATAATAAAAGAATAAATAAAAATCAAAGTAAAAAAAAGAAATACTTTAAATAATAGAAGAGAAATAGAAAAAAACAAGTTTATTATTATATTCTGTTCTAATCACATCTATTCCAACCCATAGATAACACTTTTTCTCTTATCTGTACTTTCTGATTTTTTCTAGTATAGATCACATATTCTTACTAGACTCTTACTAACTCTATGGACCTTTATTTCTAATATTCAAGAATTACTAGTAAACCAGAATAACTTGCTTAACAGTCTCCATTCTAGATAACAACTCTAGATAGCATACCTAATATATAATCTAGTAGTTATATTATATTAGTTTATTCTGAAAATCAACTAAAACTAATACTCTCTTTGTAAGAGGACTGGCTTTTCTGAGACTTTTCTCTTTTACTTTTTTTGGCTGATCTATGTTCCATGATCTATTCCTACATTTGCACTTATCTACTTATCTAATTTTCCATGCTTCAGACTCCTTCAAGCTATATATCAATACTCCCAACTATTTAGATATGTTATTTAACTTTCTTTCTGATACTTTATATCTCATTATATCTTATTCAAAGTTTTATAGCTGTAGGAAAAAATCTTAGGATATCTTTATTTAGAAAAAGTGAATACTCTACTTATAAACTATATTTAAATACATAATCCAGATTCTTGAAGTAATCTATACAATATTGGATAAATATATAAAAAAACAACACATGAGTCTCAAACTCTTTTCATCTCCCACTAAGAAGCTTGTTGACTTCTTTTAATGTAATAACCAGTATATGGACTATCTCAAGTTTGTAATAATTGTCAAGCATAGCTGGATTATACATTGTTCTTGAACTTGAATGAGATTCGGTATCTAATAAGACTTGAACTCAAACTAACACCTTTATTGGAGTGTACTGGTTGTTTTTCCATAGATTCTTATAAAAACAGGTTAAATAATTGATATTTGCTACATCTGCTACCATTTCATAGACTTTGTTATCTAATAAATTAGTTGGTTGAAGTTATCTCTATTTATTATAATAATAGAGTCTTCAAGTTTTTTATAGATCTCATTGTCAGAGTTGTGAACAATGAGCTTGGTTTTATTCTATTTTTATTTTCTTTTTCTTTATTTTATTTTGAGTTTCTATTCCTTTTTCTTTATTGTGGACATAGGCAAAGAAGACAAGATGTGACATCACAGATCACAGTCATAGTTACATAAGCCATATGCTCATATGATACAATGGAATAATATAGAAGGTTTTAGAAACAATGATGTCATATGGCATGGTTAACATATGTCAATCTCAAGAAAAACATATGGTCATTAGAGTAGGACTAAAGAAGTATAGTCTGAGTATAGCCCAGACTATCAGTAGTTTGTATATAAGATAGATGTCTTATACTTAGGAACTCTATCAAGTTCTCTTATGTTACTCAATACAAGAGTGTGTCTTTTGCTTAACTCAAAGCTTAAAGTTATAACACTTATGTTGTTATAATCTCTATCTTATATTTTACAAATGTGTTAATTTTGGATATACTATTGTTATATACCAAGTCCACCTGTCCAGAAAATACATCCCTACAGTGATACTGCTTTCTCAATATCTATTACACAAGCTTACCTTTCACAGTAGCTATCTTTCTCACAACACACTCTTATAGTGGTAATACAACAATCTGGGTATTCTATCTTCTATAACAGGAATACTTCTATCTGGCTCAGTCTTCCATGGCAGAGTTATAATCCTGTCAGTGTTCCACCACTGAAACCCCAAGCATTTCCTATACTATCTCCTTGTATATAAGACTAGTAGTTATACTGTAATTTGCTAGTTTGATAATCAACAAAGATAACTCTTATTGAACTCAATCTTCAGTGTTCAATGGTGATACACTAATCAGCACTCACTTCCATCTCAGACTTTTTCTTTCCATCTGAAGTTATGACCATACAGCAGACAGACAGTGTAGCATATAAGCTAAAGCCAAGGTCATTTTACAAGTCTGCCCATTTCTGAGTCAACCTTGTGGACTTTCACCCCCAGTGTGAACAGTGCCTGACAACTATGTGTTGTACCCATGTTTTATCAGTCAGTGTCTTATATGACAGTAGAAGCTTTATCATATTTTTTGTGTTTCTCTTATACCTTTCTTATATTCTCCTGATGATTCTCTCATTGTGTAAACATAAACACTTTTTGCTTTCCTTCTTGTGTAGACATGGATACCTTTTGCTTTTCTTATGGTTTATAGATATATATAGTAGTAGATATAGTCCTGTATCTTTATGCTTTACTGATTGACTATTCTTCTTTTTCTTACTTAAGTCTTTGTCTAAGATGCAACCTAAGCCAAGCTTAGGAACATAGCACATGTTTCTAAAGAGGTGTAGTAGCTTTCTTCATTCTCACTGAACAAAGCTACAGTTCATTGATATATCAAGATAGTGAAATTGTAAGGAGAGTGTGGACACTTATTAGGCAGTTGTACTAATAGTATCTCATTTTTAAAAAGTTCAATACTTATTGCCTCAGCAAGTTCAACAACCTTTCTACAATCAGATATGTCAACCTTCTTAAGAGTGTCCTCAAGTTTATGAGCATTGACATCTGTGAGCAGCTTTGGTTCCTTGTATTGCCATATTGTCAGGCAATCAGTATTAATGTTCTCACAAGCATTTGATTTCTTCGCCTTAACTTTCTCCTTCAACGTGGCAACATCGTCATTGTTATCATAATACACATGAAACAGCCTCTCCGAGGGAGTCATGTCATTTTAATGGCAAGATACCACACTTGCCTCTTGGCAGTCAAGAGGGCGGTAGCAGGCTGTTTTTTTACAGCATTGAATTGCATCATATAGTAAAGACACATACCAGGCACCACCACAATCAGTGTGTCTTCCAGTTCCCTCTTCTTCCTCGGGAGAAGTTTTTTGTTTAAGACCTGCCGTACTTGGCTCTTGACAATTTCGTCGTCATAAGTGTCGAAGTCAATGTTCCTATCCTTGCATTGTCACACTGTCAGGCAATCAGAGTCAACATCCTTGCAGTCTCTTCCTTGACGTTCTTGCTCAACGTGGCGACATTGTCATTGTCATCATACTCCACCTCAAACAAACCCCCAAGGATGTCATGTCATGTTCAATGGCGAGACACCAGATTGCCCATGGTGATTGTTGGTCGTTAGTGAGGATTCATAGCCATCAAAGATGTCAACATTTCTCAACACTTTTGTCATACTCGACTTGCAATATTCCCTAACAGCCCACTTTATCTTCCATCCTTGATTTTACTTAACACCTCTTACTTTCATAAAAACACACTAAATTTTATTTGGAGTCTGATGTAATGTCTAGTCCGTTTTTAAAGGAGTATATACAAGCATATACAAGCAAATGGTCACAATCCAGAGTTTGCCAATATAATATGACCGACTCAATGTTGCTGCTCCACTAGTTTCAATTGACGTACTAGATGTTCCTGAACTCGTAGATGATGCCGACTGCGATTGTGGCGCATGAGCCAACTGATTACCCGATGTCGTCGTCCCATTGATATCTTTTGTGAAACTATTGATCGAAAATTCGACAGAGACCAAACTAGGACCTTACATTGTTCAAACGTCGGCATACTGTAATTCTTCTCCACATAAGGTTGTGTTCCATTATAAGCTACACCAACGGGAACGATATACTATAAAACCATGATAAATCACCCTCAAGAGAAAGACCACTCTCTTACTCAAACTCACCTTGAACACATCCTGTAAACGTCCATAGTAGTCTATCGCTTCTTGCATAGTAAAATTATTGATTTCATGTGTCAACATAATAGCACCCCGCTAGGACCATTTCAAATAAATTTTTCCAAAAGAAGAAAAATCCACGACTTACAGAAGCAAAAGTCCCACTCTTGGCCTGATCCATAATATTCTGATAATTTGCATCAATCTGTGCTTTAGTCACTTCCCCAGTCCCAAATGTCCAATCAAACGAATCATATTTCCAGATGATGGTTCTGAGACCCAGTTGATCGGCGATG
>Ga0157364_1007742_pt1 | contig 11126 bp, 5 predicted proteins | sample AttsexASBM2_FD_111476 | JGI IMG/M metagenome (GOLD analysis project Ga0157364, IMG submission 111476) | Fungus gardens microbial communities from leaf cutter ant in Ribeirão Preto, State of São Paulo, Brazil - Atta sexdens ASBM2 | ecosystem: Host-associated > Fungi > Mycelium > Unclassified ...
GCGGGATTCGTACGCTACCCGAAAGATGGGAGAAAGTAGTGGCCAGCGATGGACAATACTTTGAATCATAAATGTATAACCAGTTTTTTACAATAAAGCCTCGAATTTCGAAAAAAAACGGCGAAAGCAAAGTTGTATACCTAATATATCTAATTATATATGAAATTATATATGAAATATGTTTATAAATGTCCATACTTCTTTTTTTTTAATTATTTTTTATTATTATTAATGTAACAAAAATTAATAATAATAATAAAAAGACATAAAAAATAATTAAAACGATAATTTTCGCATTATTTGTTTTAGAAGAAATCAAGTTTGGACAAATGTAAAAAATATATTTCTACTATATAATTACATGTAAAATTATATATAATTATGTATAAATAATTTTTTTTACATTTCTTTAAACTTGATTTATTTATAAAACAAACAACGCGAAAATTGTTCCTTTAATTATTTTTGACATTTTCTCATTATTATTTTTCTTACAATAATTTTTTAAAAGAGAGAAAGATGTGTGAACATGTATGGACATATTTCATGTATAATTATATATGTATGTTTATGAATATTTATTACATATTTATGTGTATTTATACATATTTATATACAATAGGATGTCCCAAAATGATCATCAAATATTTCGTGTGTTGATAGAGCGGATTAAATCGATTCGAAAAATCCTTTATCATCTTCATTTTATTTGCAATTTTTGGAATAGTTAAGATATTAATTACTAAAAATCGCCTATTAGTTTTTAGAATAATAATTTTTTATTCAAGTACTATCAACTTTACAGAACAACAGCAATAGACAAAAATTGTTTATCTTCTTCTCATAGAGCTCTAAGAATTTTTTCTTAGAATATTAACTTTTAATATTGCATTTTCTTATTGGCAACTATTTTTAACGACATAACATAAGAAAATGCTGTATTAAAAAATTTTGAAAAAATTCTCAAATCTCTATGAGAAGAAAATAAACAATTTTTGTCGCTTGTTGTTTTCGTGAAATTGACAGTACTCGAGAAAAAATTTTTGAAAACCAATATTTGGCGTTTTTTAGTAATTAATATCTTGTTAATTATTACGAAAATTGCAAAATGGTAGAGGAAAATAACAGTAATAGAAAGGTCAATTTATGAGCAAAAAATTCAAAAATATAAATTTGGGATGCAACACCCAATCCTAGAGACCTTATAGTGTAACAGATAGTAAATTCAGTAGACCGCACTAGTGCACTGAATGCGAACTTTTTCGATGCCACGTATTCGACTTGTACGCACTGTCTCAGTGTGTTAAAATTATCATATTCGGTAAATGAAAATTGAGTGTAGTGCTGAATTTATATTTGGATCAACTGAATGAATTGAACGAGTTCAAGAAACACTAAAATTTCTGTATACTGTACAGTACAATTTGGCATAGCACTAAAGTCCCAAGCAGAACAACAAATTACGATAATGTCAAAATGAATCGGAAATAATTGAAAAATGACTTTTAGTGATTATTTTGGAATCATTTTGACTTCATTTTGATATCATAATGATTTGTTGTTCTGTTTGAGATTGTGCATCATGCCAGGGCAGCATTAGAACGGAATCAGTGCATGTGTGCCGAATTCGCTAAGAGATTTCGCAAAGTGTCACATGATATATTTCTCTGATTGCTAGAGTAATTCGTAATAGCTATCATATTAAATTTATTATCAATACACTCAACATCGACTCCTCGATTGGAGTGAGATCAGTAAACTCATCCTTCAATATTTTGTGAATATTTATCTATTATTTCATGCTTTGCATTGAATGTTGAATACTTTATGTATTGAATTTACATCACTAAGGGAAATCACTAAGTTCACAAAGAAATGTTACTCATTGTTTCTCACAAGCCATAAAGCGGTTTAATGTAAACTCAAATAAATATTTGGAACAGATTAAAAGAATGACGATTGCATATGTACGACGGATATCGGTATTGCATTATTAGGTTAAAATATGAGAAACTAAAAAAATCTACAACATAAGCGTTTATCTGACAACGTGAGTAATTACTTAATGAGTAGTAATAAGTAATAAAAGATCGATGCCGATCTCGCAATGAAGTGATGATTAATCTTATGGAGCATTAACTTAAAATCTATCGCTGAGGCTTACAAAAGATCCGCACGCAGAACGCCATATCATGAGAGAAAGAGAGAGAAAAAAAGGAAAACTGGAAAAAAGAACTGACTCGAGCGCCGCAGCAAGCTGTGGCTTGCAATGCCATAGTACTCCCCTCCCAGTGTAAACATTAAAGAAAGAAACACTGATTAAATTATCGCTAAAACGAAAATAACAGAAAAAAAAATTAATGAAATTAATGAAGCAAACAGAAACTTATGCTTATTGAACGCTTAATGTATTGTAGTATTGCGCGAATTAATCCTTAAATCTAACAGTCTTTCATTTGATTGCTGGACCAGAATATGTTTTTGGTTCACATTGTATTGGAATGTTAGTTGAAAACGGAGACGCAGTGGACGAAGTAGTTTCTAAGCCTTGAATTATTAAATAAGCGGGCTTAAGTCTCGACAGTGGATACATCTGCTATCGACTTCTATAGTAAAGACTTTGTCCGAAATGCGCTCTAATACTTTATGCGGTCCGGTATATGATTGATCTAGGGGACACCCGTTACCTTCTACTTTGAGAAAGACGCAGTTATACAAATCTTTATGGAAAAAATATATAACTTAGGGCTAATGTGATGAGAAATTGATGTAGGCCATAACTTTTTGTATAATTACGCGGAAATTCTCGATGAAAATTTGTAAGTCGCTTAGCATCTCTTCAGAAAAACCCGCTACTTTGAGCGTAAACTAATTCCACTACAGAAGATCCTTTGAAACAAATTCTTAACCCGAATAATACTACTAGCAGTGTATCAGTCCATTGAATCCATTTCACCGTAGCACATTAATGCAGTTTTTAAAGAGCGATGATGATCGTTCAATGCCAGATTCTGGATGGTATGCAGTTGTCCGAATGTTTAAAACTGACGAGTTGGTTAATGCGTTAAACAGTTGCGCTTCGAATTGCGAGCTCTGATCAGTTGTGATAGAACTCCAAATCTGACTACCCAGTCAGTGAAAAACACCGTGTCTGCAATGCAATCCTATAATGAAATAGCCAACGAGTAAATCGGTCAATCATTGTTAATAAATATGAAAACTTTGGATGGAGATATAGGTACACCGACAATATTGATATGTACGTACTCGAAACGGATATCTGGTACTGGTGTTTGAGTAGGTGAGGAATAGTTATGCCGATGAATTTTAGATTGCTAGCATGCTAGACAAGTACGAACCCACTCTTTAACCATGAAAGGTCACACAAATTTTAGCGCAATTTGCCGATAGGTTGTTCTGCCGCTTGGATAAGATATTTGATGTCAAAAACTTGTCTTCGTAATGATCTAGGAATGTATGATCTGATCTCTTCTTCTGAAGTGTCACAGTAAATGTTGCATGCTATTTCCGATAAGGTAAACTTTTTGAGCTTCAAAGACGTTGATTGCTTTAGTTGTTGCAATTTGTTGTCCGAGGCTTGAGCTTCTGCAATCTCTTGCATATCAAGACTAGTTGGCATCACGATAGTGTCGACGCGAGATAATGCATCTGCTACAATGTTTTCAGTGCCTAAAATGTGACTTCGAATATGAATTCCGAAATGAAGAGTAATTGACGGTTTGTTTTGGCGATATTTGATCCGATTTCTTCTTGAATGCGTACAAGGATTTATAATCCGTAATAACATGAAAGTTTCGTCCCTTTAATATATATCAGAAATGTTTGATAGCCGCATAGATAACTAATAATTCTCTATCATATGCTTTATTTGCATAGGCGTGAACTTCCTTGAAAAAAAACTGAGTGCTTGTAAAAATCTGTTGTTGTATTGTTGCAATACTGTACCGATTTTTTTTCTTTGTCTGAAGTGTCTGTTTTCAACGAGAGTGTTGTCTTGCTATCTGGAAATGCGAGCAAGGTAGCTTGAGCGAGATATTCCTTAACTCGTTGAAAGGATTGTTTAAGCTCAGAAGTTCATTCTATTTTCACATTGTTGTTGCGTTTACGCTCCGGATTTGCATTTAGCAATGGCGCTTGCATGCTTGCGAGGTCTTTGAGAAACCGGTTATAGAAATTGAGCATTCCTAAAAAATGTCGAAGTCCTTTGACTGTAGCTGATTCAGCGATAGTTTGGACTTTTTCGGATAAAAGTTTGATGTCTTCAGCGCTGATTGTCCCAGGAAACTGACACTTTTCTGTCCGAACACACATTTATTCGGATTGATTGCTGTTGAAGTCTCGAACAGTATTTTTAGATGCCCCTTACTAAACTGTGTTTCATCTTGCGAAACGATTAAAATCACCAATATAAGTAAAACAGAAGTCAAGTTCTGCAGTTATTCGGTCCATAAATCTTTGAAAAGTTTATGCTGCGTTACGAAGTCCGAATGTCAAGGAAATTCGAAAAGTCCGAACAGTGTAATGATTGCGGTTTTAAGAATATTCGATTCGCGAACTGGAATCTGTTGATAGGCACGCATTAAATCTATCGTAGAGAACACGGTTTTATCATGCAGAAAATGTGTGCTATCTTGCAAGAACGGAATTGAGTAACGATTTGGCAAGGTTACCTCATTGAATTTGCAGTAATCTCCACGGATGTCAATCGCTATTCTTCTTCTGCACGAGATGTAGAGACTAGAGCCCAAGGGCTCTTGGAAGGTCTACATAAGCCTTGTTGCATCATGTATTCTTGTTTGTAGCTGCTTGGAGTTTTTCTGGATAGAGTCGTCTGACTTTGTTTAACACGGAGGGACCCATTGTTTCAATTATATGTTCCACTCCGTGTGCAGTTTGTTTGTGCGTCCTAGTTATAATATTTCAGGAAACTTGCTTAGAATCTCTTTATGAGCAGTCATCGGCCAACGCTGTTAAATGAGGAATAGCTTTGTTGACAAGCTGAGCAGGAACTTTAAGAAACGTGCTACCGTCGATCAAACGCTTGTGCAGTATGATAGGCAAATTGAAACGTATTAGAAAATCTGAGTCAATAATGAAGGTATCCACGTCAGTAATTATGAAAAGCCATTGAAAAAAACGACGGAATTCCAAATCAAGCTGGAGTAATTTTTGTCCATATGTAGGGATGATCGTTTCCGTTTTGCAGCGTAGAGTACTCGATCGCTAATATGAGTACAATCACGTCTTGAGACAGAAATGATCGAGACATCCGTTTTAGTCTTGCCAAAAATTTAATGTCGGTGACAGTCTCTAAGTATGAGACGGCGAGTTGCCACGACTAAACTATCTGTCATCGGGGATACTTCGGGGATACTCTAGTTTTCCTGTTTCGCTGGCAGGCTGCAGGATTGCGTACACTGAGTAGTTTTGCCGCCAAAGCATCAATGATACCAGCAGGGCTTGCTCTCCGATTATGATCTTGAATGGTTTCTGCGACGAAAATTCCATAAGGCCTGTGACTTGCCACGCAATAAAATGAGTTTCCAATTTCTCCATCCGATCTAGAAGCGGACATTTGCAAATCTGCCGAATTGGCTTTTGTCGGTGTAATTGCTGCGACAACATTAACGCCAGCGGATAGCACATCTGTTATTCGATCTGCTAATTGCGACTCTTCGAGTTCATGCTTGGTAGATGTAATATAGCTTGCACTTGTTGTGGTAAGTGCTGCAGCCATAAAAATTTAAGCACTTCTTCTGACACGCCGTTTTGCGCGAAATCTCTCATTCGACGGAGCAATTGTGACAGACAGCGGTCATCTAAATCAACTTTATTTAACAACTTACGCAGTTTCTTTTCGGCGCTATTCGCGAAATTCTTAACTAATCTTTCTTTGAACGCGGCGTATTTATCCGTTGTGACGACGGATTAAGCACGATACCATTAATTTCAAGAAATCAAGAAATCATTGTCAAGGTCCTATATCATGTAATTGTTTCATCTATAATACAATTATACCGCGGAGGAATTGAACTTCCATTTATATGACCATAGGTCTGACTTTGATTTTCAGAATAGTGTGAATCTGATTCTGCCTCAGATAAGTACAGGCACTTCAATTATATGCGACGATGCACTACTGCCTTGATCACCTGAAAGATGACGCCTAAGCAATTAGCCATGTCTGCAACTTGTTAAGACGCGCGCGTTAGATTAGATAAAACGCGATCACGTCGGGGTCACCAATCTGTGGCTATGTTGTAGCTGATATGTCCAATGTGGCGCCGAAAATATCTGGGCACCGGGGATGGCTAACTAATGGCGAAGGAAAATTGGCAGGAAATCATCGTTCACAAGGAAATGTTACTCATTGTTTCTGACTCACAAGGCAGCTGCCATAAGGCAGTTTAATACAAACTCAAATGAATATTTAGAACGTACAGATTAAAAGAGTAGAGATGCGTATGACGGCTCGGATATCAATATCGCATTACTAGATTAGAATATAAGAATCTCAAAAATCTACAACATAAGCATTTATCTAACGATGCGAGCAATTACCTAATGACATGAGCAGTAATCGATGTCACTCTCGCAGTGAACATAGAGTAATTATTAATCTTATCGAGCGCTAACTAAAATCTATCGCTGAGGCTTACAAAAAATCCGCACGCAAAACTCCATGATCAGAGAGAAAGAGAGAGAGAGAGAGAGAGAGAGAGAGAGAGAGAGAAAGGAAAATAAAAAAAAAAGAACTGACTCGAGCGCCGCAATTAAAACTTTACAACGCCACACTGCTCTCTGATAAAGGAGATGTGAAGTACATCCAAGAATTTCGATTCTTTCCCTCGGAAATTTTTATAAATTTAGAAGTGATCACCTTTCTACATTAATGCTCGCAGTGCACGATTAATGATACAACTAAACCTTATGTCCGTGTACAATTAAATTTGACGGAAAGATGAAATAATCTGAATTTTCGGAAGTTTTAAATAACTTTAGTATTTTTATTCCATATCTTCATGAAAAAAAAACAATAGGTGACAATAGGATATACGAATCTTGGCGTGAAGTGCGAGAAAGTGCGTAAATACATATTATTTTTGATAATCCATGAACACTCATATAATCATGAATACATAGCTATGATAGATCTGGTCAATATGACCTAATAAAAATTTGTGCAGTTCAATTAAACATCCAGTCAGTTACTGTCTAATATTTAATTTTAATATTATAATGACTATTTTCAAGTTCAGAAAATCATATGCTGTATTTTCATAAATCAGATCATGTATGTACAGCTGATCACAGAAAGGTTGCAACACTTTTTTTCTGATAAGTTTCGAAATGCAACTTGCTCACCAAATGATTGGTTTTTATTTATAAATCCATAAATAAGAATCAATCACTTTTCTGTGATCAGTAGCAAGATTTTCTAAACGTCTTATCAATGATTGTCGCTATCGTTAACTAGCGACAGGACTGGAAGAAAACGCGACTCTCATTGGTTGTCGCTAGGTAACAATAAAATGTTTAAAGAATTCTGCAACTGGACCTATATTCTGTAACTATTTTATACGATAATTGTTGGTGTCGTTGCGTAGATATTTTATATGATGAAAAAGCTACGCAACATCGACAACTGTCAATAGATAGCGTAAAGACAGTTACGGAATTGCGCCTCTGGGCATTCTTGAAAAGTATCGCATATGAAAAACAAGGAAAATTACTAGTATGCGTATATTATAGTATATTTCTCTAATTTTTCATATGCAATGCTTTTCAAAAATAGGCCCTAGCTATATTGTCTTTGATTACAGATTTCCACAGATCTCTCTCCTGTTGATATCCACCATACTAGAAATCGGTCCGATATCTCGGACAGAGAAAAAATCATATTTGAACATTTGATCATATGACGATTGGTCATTGCAATCGGTTAATTTTTTCTTCATCCGAGATCTCGGACCGATTTCTAGCATCATGAATACAAGACTTAATAGCTGTTGATACGATACTGTTCTGTACCATGTTATGTTTCTAAACAGTACGCAGTACAGATACAGCCAGTCACAGAAAAGTTTCAACACTTTTTTTTCGATAGATATCGGAATGCAACTACTCACCGAGTGATTAGTTTTCATTTGTGGATTCATGAATAAGAACCAATCATTCGGTGAGCAAGCTGCATTCCGAAACTCAGCGAAAAAAAGATGTTGCAACTTTTTGCAAAGAACTGATCTAATATTATGTATATTTTTTACTACTACAGTTACTCCATACACCGCCATTTCGTGGCAATAAGAGATTCCGCACAATAAAAAAAATAAGAAACAAAAAACAGAGAATAAGAATTTCAACTTATCAGAAATTATGTATTGTGGAATACACAATTTCTGATAGATTGAAATTCTTATTCTCTGTTCCCTATTCCTTTTACTGCGAAGTTCCTCATAGTACAAAGTAGTATTTTGTGCGAGTTGATGCGGGTACCGCACGCTTGATTATTTGTCTCATACATTATAAAATTTATGATTTTTTTTATTACATAAATGTTCCATAAATAAATATGCATACTTATAAAGCTATAATATTCTATGTATTGCAGAGAAATTACAATTTTTTCTCTGCAGTTATCATCTTCGTTGATAATCAAACTTTGATGATAACACTGAAATCACAATTTTAAAGAAAAATCGAATATTATTGAGTTCTAAATGCATAAATACATCTACTAAACTAATAAATCATAAAATTAGTACAATATTATTAGTTTTTAATTCTTAATCACAAGAACGCGAACTCCCGTCGATCTTTTAGTATCTCGTCGGTGGCAATGATAAGCAAATAAAAATATTGTAAATTGTCTGAACAGTTCATTTTTTTCCTTTTTCTTTCCAATATAAAAAGAAAAAGAGGAAAGATAAACTGCAAGAAGTTAAAAGAACAGTTTTGGCAGTAGAGCCTTATAATAAAATCTGGATACTGCTGAAGCGATTGCTGATTGATTCCGATTAACAGTCAACTGACGCTATCGTTAACTAGCGACAGCCAATGGCAGGATAATTCTGGAAGAAAGCGCGGCTCTTATTGGGTATCACTAGTTAATGATAATGATAATTGTCAATAAAATATTTAGAAAATCCCTCAATAGCAGTATAGATTAGTATACACATTATACAGATATATCATTGTATAGATGATTGCAAGGCATAGAGTGAATTTGTTTACACAGCGGTGAATTTATTTAGCGCAGAGAGTATCATTTAATCTTTGTTTAACACTCAGAGACTAACAAGGATAAAATAACATTTCTAACTGCTTAAACGAATATAGGGTTGATACGTTGTCAGATATATTTTTGCTTACTTATACAATTCTATTCTACGTTATCTTTCATCTTGGATCATTTAAATAGTTTGAATTCAACTATATTGTCGCACATAACAGCAAGCAAATTATGCAGCAAACACGGCGATATATTTCCGATTTTTTGACTGTTAATGGCGAACGGGCATGCGCGCAAATGCAGTGTCCAGACTCTGTTAGGGACTCTATTTGGCAGGTCTTAAATCATTTGAATAGGTATCCATATTGGTTTTTAATTTTTCCGAATTCTAAGTGACGTGTTCTCGTCGGGAACAGTTCGATTGCGCACTGTAACAATTGCCTATTGCCAGTCACAGAGACTTCTGCTTAGGAAATTTTTTTTTATTTTTTTTTCTAGCGCTAGTATTGGCTTGTGCGCAATTGGACCATGAGCAATTGCATGCCTCTCGTTCTCGTCTAGAGTTCTATATATAAATATATCATCTAGAGTTCTATATATATAAAGTTCTATATATAAATAGAATCCTCACATCGAATCCTCACCATCAAATCAGATCCCTATCATCACTTCTATGCCGCCATATTTGGATTGCTCCAGTGTCATAAAAAATAAACATACTTCAACCTTGCTCCAACCTCCAACATTTTGTACATCGTTGTGGCGCTATTAATCTCCCTAATTTACTATTTAAAGACAGGAGCCAAAATTAAAAAAGAAAAATGTATTCCATTAGCAAAGTGAATTCTGTATTTTATTAGGAGTATATGATAATTGCCCACGATCCAATTGCGCACAAGCCAATCACAGCATAAAAAAAAATTAATTCCTTATGCAGAAGTCGCTATGATTGACAATGGGCAATTCCACTGCTCCCTTTCGTTAGTGTTGAGATTATATATATCAGCTGTATCAGGGAGCGTTTATATTGGCCGTAATCGTATGCTGTATGCTGTAAGAATTGACTAATCACAATCAGGTATTCCCTTCTCTCATTCGATAGTAAGAAGGGAATACTCAAAGGTAATTAATCAATTTTTATTTTACATTACGGCATATGGCCAATATAAACGCTCTCTAAAATTCTATTCTACAATAGAGTCGTAAGCAGTAAGTCATAAGAAATTAATCAATCATAATCAATTATTCTTCTCACTTAACTGTTATTGGCCAATTTCTTACGGCTTACGACTTGCGATCCTATTGTAGAACATAAGTTGCCGCAGGCAAAATTTTTGTAACAATAATCTTAAAACGTACTTAAGCCGATGAGCCAATCAAGATATTATTTTAGACGTATTCTAACGGAAATAGATATAGTAGTAAACTTATCTATAAAGCGAGCTTCAATTAGTTAAAATTCTTCTTATTGCGAGATTATGCATAAGTTTATTGTTATTTTCATTTTTGTTAGATTACAAAATCTAAAGCAGTATCCTAATTGGCTAATCGGCTTTACACCTTATGCATATAGAATTTTGTGTGCGATAACCCTAAAGCCTATTCTACAATAACTAAGTGTACACATCACCGTAACTTCGACTTACCAGGTGTATAAGCTTAAATCCGCTGTTTGCTCATAGGTGGCATTAGTGAGCGTACAAAGCTACCCTGGCACAACACATTTTTTTTTATGTGTTTGACATCTGTTAACATTAATCAGTGCACATCATCAGCAATTTCATACAACAACATACATTTTTTCTTTCGTAATCATGTCTAGTTTTTTGCTAAAAAAAAAGCATATGCGGGAAGCTTTGCTTTTCTGTTTCAA
>Ga0157364_1007743_pt1 | contig 11126 bp, 11 predicted proteins | sample AttsexASBM2_FD_111476 | JGI IMG/M metagenome (GOLD analysis project Ga0157364, IMG submission 111476) | Fungus gardens microbial communities from leaf cutter ant in Ribeirão Preto, State of São Paulo, Brazil - Atta sexdens ASBM2 | ecosystem: Host-associated > Fungi > Mycelium > Unclassified ...
AGTTTGAAGCTTTAGAAAATATGTTACAAATATATCAAATAAAGTTCAAAAGTTTTATACAGAATGTAAGACATTGGATTTTGAAGTCTCTAAGTGTTAGAATCAATGATGCTGGATGTTCTATAGATATTGGTCTTATACAGTAAATACATATTAGGGTTCATTTCATATTTGTGTTTCATCTTTACTGTATCTTGTGCCTGCCTCATGTAGCATCAGTCAATACCTCATGTAGTAGTGAAGTGGAGACTTTCTTATGTTTTTCTTTGTTACAATCTTAGCTTGGAACTCAGGTTATACTTAGGCAAAGACTTGAAGAAGCAAAGGAATGATATACAAGTGGTAAAGTGTAAGAATACAGGAGTGTATCTACATTATATATACATGGTAGCCATGAGAAAATAGTCTGTTATACATGAGGCAAACAAGTCATAAAACAATGAGGACAAAGCAAGAATATAGCATCTACTATATGAGGCATTGACTGAGACTATTATGGTACAGCCAATCATGTTATCATTACTCTTGACCCTAGTCCATGTTGCATGCAGAAGGTATCAATTATAACAATATCCCCTTTTCAGCATTCATGTACTCATGAATCATATCAACACCTTAAGTTCTTCTATCATATAAGTTGCCACTGTTTTCTTGTCAGGTTCAATTATGACTTGACCTTGATTGATTGTCAATGGCTATAAAGTATGGTTCATGTGGTAGTTCTCCATTAAACATAGTTATCAGATAATCATTTTGTGATGTTTTGGTGTTGTGTTTGTTATCCACCAATATAGTTGCTACTTCTTTCTAAAAATCAGAATCTTGTTCTCCTCTAGATTAAAGTGATTGATAATGTAGAGTGGTTTAAATAATCTCATTTGTGTAAGGAAGTGAATGAATTTCATGTACTTTATCAAATTGTCAACTTTGCCATTGATGATATGGATTTGGATACTTTGTATGGCTTAATTAAAATAACTTTTTTATCCTCTACTCTTCATTTGTTTGATTCCTTCTTCTATTTTCTATCTTTATATAGATCTTGTATTTTCCTAATATTGTCATTCACATATTGATTTCTTTATTCACTATATACACCCAATTCATCAGCTAACATTGTTTGAATTTGATACATCCTATCTTCTATATTGCTTTGAATGAGATATCATAGATCTTCTGATATTTCCAGGATGTTCATAGTATTTGTTGTCTTGTTATTAATGCTAGCTTTCAAAATTATTTTCTCTATTTCTGTGATTTTCATATTAGTTTCTACAGCTATCTTTATCATGTCTTGTACTTGCTTCTACACATCTATCACTGCTTCTAATTCTTTCAATGTTTTGTGGTATAATATTGTCTAATCATCTTGTTCATTCTTGAATGTTTTGGCTTTGTTCATGTTATTTAATTTCCTGGTGATATAGGAATTATATTCCAAATAAGCTACTCACTAGTTGTGATACTTGAACTTAGTGGTGTTTCAAAGGTTCAGTATAAGAAGATAATGATAATAGGTGATGAGTAGTATCAACAGGAATAATTGATGTAAATTGATGTTATTAAGTCTGAAGTCTAATCCTCAGACATAGAAGTATATATACAAAAGAGTGATGGTCCATGTATAAGCTGTTGCCATCATATGATCAAAACTTATACCTGATGGAAGCTGTCATCTATCATAGCAGATGTCAGGCTAATTTTAGAAGGTAACTAATTATGTTATTACATTGATATACTTGTATCTTTACCAATACTTATTGTTTTGAGACATATAATATATTGTTGTAAACATATTGATGACCACTTTTCAATGCAAGTTCAATCATGCAAATCCGTTTAGCCATTTATGAGATATTAGCAGACAAAGCTTTTATAGCTACTGATGGCCTGATATCTCAGTCATTTGTTGTTGCTTTTGTACATCCTACATATGTGCAAATAGTCCTCATTCAGGGCTTTCTAGTGCAACTTATTCTGTGAAAATAGGTCTACTGGTTGTGGAGATACAAGCTGAATGAAGTTTGTGACAGATTAGGAGAGGTAAGTGCAGTCATGTAGTTGTTGTTGGTAATTTGAGAAGACATTTGTTAAGATTTGAGTTGTTTTGTAGGCTGTTGAAATAGGATTTTACCCCCCCTCTTTATAGGTTTCAATACAAAATCCTTGTCCAATAGTCTTCAATTGTCTCTTTTACATGAGATAATACTGTTTCTGCAATCCATTGATTGTGTTCATCTCCATAGCCCTTCCAGTATACTAGGTATTGTATTCTTCTTCCTCATTTTCTATGTGTTGTAGCAACCACTAGTTGTAACAACCCTGTAGTATGCTTACTTCAGCAAAGCTCTTATCTAGCTATCTAGTAGTAGGGATTACAAGAGAACTTGACATGGAGCCCTCACTGCATTGCTACCCTATTTATATAATTTACAAGTGGTCCATGCTACAACAATGTGTTTACTATGCCTCTTACACTAAAGGCCATATATCTACCTCATGTCTACTTCACAGTGACTGTACAAGACTGTACATCCTGCTCTAACATCCATATGTTGACCATGTGGTAGCAATGTGGTATACATGCTCTCTGATGTCATCATCTAGGCTCTTCTAGTCTCATAGACCCTTCTAGAACTATAGACCACTCTAGACTATTCTAAGCCTATGATATCATCTTCCATGACTTTTAGGTCATGTGCTCTTTTTCCGTTGTAGACTAATAATATAACTACTACTATATCTTATCTGTCCTAACCCTAACCCTAAAGTTTGTTCACACACTCATCTTATAACACTATAATTCTATACTTTTTCAACTTCATATTCCTCTTCTTTATTAATAATTATAGGTGGAGGTACTGGGCTCATATGTTGTCTTTGATAATGGGGTTCTCTGCACTTTGTCAGCAGGTCTTCATTAAACACATCATATATCATTCATCCTTCTGGAAGTTTGAGTTGAAATGCTTCTTGACCAATCTTCTTTAAGATTCTAAAAGGTCTATATCTTTTCTGCTCAAGCTTCTTTGAGGGTCAGTTTGAATGAATGTTTTTAGCTTTCAACCATATGTTATCTCTTGTCTTCAACCCTTGATGGTTCCTTCATTTCTTGTCATACTGCTTTTTCATCATTTCTTGTGTTATCTCCATAGACTTCATAGCTTCTTCCCAGCTTCTTTGTATTTTCATTAGGAATTCTTCTAGTTTAGGGATCTCTGTTTGTATTTTGAGGTTTCCTTTCAAGGATGTCTTCCAAAGTTTAGAACAAATGGTGTCTGACTGGTTGCCACATGTTTTTTGTTGTTGTAATGAAATTTCACTGCTACTATCCATTCTGTCCAGTTATCTTGCTGATAATTAACATAATATCACAAGAACATTCCTATCTCCTAATTGATCCTTTCCATTTGTCCATCTGATTGTGGATAATACACTGTTGAAAGCATATTTTTGGTTCCTAATGTCTTCATTAATTCCTTCATAAATCTTGATGCAAATTGTGGTCTTCTATTACTGAGAATTTTCCTTGGAATCCTATGCATTTTCCAGATTTTATCTCTGTAGATCTTGGCTATTCCTTCTGAAGAGATGTTTGTTGTTGTCATCTTTAGTTGAATCATCTTTGTAAATCGATCTATTATAACCATAATAGCATCCATCCCATTTGATCTGGACAGTGGTCCAATAATGTCAATACTGATCTTCTGTCATAGTTCTAATGGTATTTTGAGTGGGTAAAGTTCTCCAGATTTCTTCTGATATTGGACTTTATTCTGTTAACACTTGAAGCATTCTTGAACATACTTTTTGATATCCTCTTTAAGTCCTGGCCACCAGTAGTTTCTTTTGATCAATTCCATTATTCTTTATTGTTCTAGATAACGCATATCTGCAGGATTATAGTTCTCCTGTAGAATTCATTCCTTGATCTTTCTGTTATTTAGGATGTATATCTATTCAACTATGTAGATAATTTCATTTTGCCCCTAAGCTAGACTATCTCCTTTCTTTAACTCTTGTTCTACTTCATGCTCCTTTGTGTTATTTCTTTATATTTCTTCCAGTAGATTTGAGTTTTCAATTATCTTGTTTCTTCTTAACATTGTTATCTCTGCTGTTGTTCTTCTTGTCCACAATTCTTCTTTGAGCATCTGAATATCCTTGTTGTCTTCTCTTGTATCTACCTAGTCTTTTTTCATAGAATATCTACTTTTGTATTTGTCTTTCCAGGTATATGCCATAAAGTGAAATCATAATCTTATAATTTTAGATACCACTTGGCTTGTCATCTGTATAACTTGTGGAGTTCTCTAAAATATTTCAGATTTTTATGGTCTGTCCAAATTTTGAATGGTTCCACTGCATCCAATAGATATTGTTGCCATTTAGATAAAGCTTCTACAATTGCCAGTAATTTCTTGTCATAGATTTCATAATTTCCCTCTGCTAGTTGCATGATCCTGGATAAGAATGCTATTGGTTTCCATTTTTCTTCTTTCTCTTCAGATAGTACTCCTTCAATAGCATGTCTTAAAGCATCTGTTTCTATCCTGAATTTTCCTTCTCTCTTTAGGAGTGAAAGTACCAGTTGACTTATTATTTTCTCCTTTAGCTCTTCAAAAGCCTTCTAATGTTCTTTGTTTCATGTCCATTCTTTTTTTCCTTTCAACTCATTTAATGGTTTTGCCATGTGACTGAAATTTTGAATAAATCTTCTGTAGAAGTTCATGGATCCTAAGAAACTTTCTACATCCTTGACTTTCATTGGCATTTTCTATTCCTTGACTGCCTTGATCTTTTCTTGTTCTATCTTAACTTGTCCTTTTCCAACAACTACTCTTAGTATTGGAATTTCCTACATATTGAAGTTGCATTTTGACCTTTTAAAACACAAATTGTGTTTTTATGCAATCTTCAAAAACCTAATTGTTCATTCCTTGAGTTCCTTCATCATTTTGGCTGGTATAACGAAGTCATCCATGTAATTTGCCAACACTCCTTTATGGAGTAACTTCTGGAAAATGCTATTCATAATTCTCTGGAATGTTCCTAGTGAGTTGCATAGTCCAAAATACATCACTTATAGTTCAAATAACCCTTTGTTTGTTAGGAAAGCCACTTTCCATTCATCACCCTCTTTAATCTGAATATTATTATACCCCTATATAACATCAAGTTTGTTGAAGTATTTGGCCTCCTTTAACTTGTCAATTACTTCTCCAATTAGAGGTAGTGACATCTTATTCTTTATCATGACTTGGTTTAGCTTCCTATAGTCTTGAACCAACCATAGTGAACTGTCTTTCTTAGGAGTATAAAAACATGGTGCCACATATCTTGACTTTGATTCCACAATTAACCCAGCTTTCAATTGTTTGTCCAACCATTGGTTTAGTGCTTCCTCTTCTTTCAGTGTCATTGTATATACCTTTGTGTTTAATCTTCTTAGAGCTTCTTCCATTAAGTTTATCTTGTGATCCTATTCTTGTCATTCTAGTAGTTTCTTGAATTTCTTTTTGTTGAATAGATGAGTGAATGGTCAAATATACTCTAGTAAATCCTCTATATTTGTTGTATCTGGTTCCTTTCCAATTTTGCCATTGTTCTGTTTCTTGGTTTCTGTTGTCTGTGTTCTTCTGGTTTTGAACTTAGTGTCTTAATACTTTATCTTACAGCTTTCTGGACACCTTGTAAACTATATTGTTCTGTTTTTCCAATTGACTTCTGGGTTATGCTTAACTAACCAATCATGTCCAAGAAACATGTCCATTCCATTTAAGTCTGTTACTGCAGCTTTCAACTACTTTTTGTGTCTGTTGATTTTGACTTCTAAAGATACCATCTTGGTCATCTCTCTGTTCTTTGTCCCATTGGCATTGAAAACTTCAAATGTAAAGTTTATTGGCTTTGTTTGAATTCTTTTATCCTTCACCAACTGTTCATTGATTCCCATGTGTGTAGATCCTAAATTAACCAATGTCTTGACTTTCAGGTTCTTTCCATTCTTTATCTTGACATTTGCTCACATGTTTAATTCTCTTTTAGCATTACTCCATCAATTTGGAATAATATATTTATTTTGAGAATTTACAGGAAAGATCTCTTGTACCATGCCTACTCAAGATCTTCTCCAAAACCCTGTTTCTTGTCCTTCTCTTCATTGTCTTTATTGTCTGATTTCTCTTGAATCTTTCATTTCTTCATTGATTGCTTTCCTTTGCGATCCTTGGCTATATACCCTTCTTTGTTGCATTTGAAACATTTCCAAGTTTTCTTCTCTTTCTTCTTCCAGTATTCTTTGGCCATATGCCTGTATTTGTTGCAATTGAAGTACTTTGGCTTTCTGTCTTTGAAATTGTTATTGCTCTTTCCAATATCCATGGACTGTCCTTACCCTCTATATGTCATTTCTATTTCTGTCTTGTAATTGTATTGTTTTTCTGTGGACTCATATCCCTGTCCCAATGAGGTAATTACTACTTTCCACTCTTTGAGTGACTCTGATACTGCAATGGGTGAGTATCTTAGTATTGTCTTGATTATATCTTGTTGTACATTCTTCTTTAGCAAAAAGATGACATATAGCTCATCTATATCTGCTTTCATGGCTAAGGACTTGAACTCTATCATAAAGTCTGCTATGTTTTGTTTCCCTTGTTTAAAGGTATTGATCTTCCATTCAGCATCTGCTATCTTTGTCTTGTTGCTAAATGTGGTCTTGATCTCTTTAATGAATTCTTCCCAATCCTAGGTTCCTAATTCTTTGTCTAGTTTATCTAGCTTTCTCTGGATATAAATATCTACTACACCTCCCCTGAGGCAAGCTAGAATCACTGTGATCCTATTATTGGTCTCCATGACCCTGTTACTCTTGAAGAATAATCAAATTTCCCTCTACTAGTCTTCAAACTTCGTTCAGTCCTCATCCAACCATTCTGGATCTGGAGCCATGCTCTTTGGTATTATGGCCTGTGTGTTGTCATTCATTGTTGCTGGTGCTGGAGCTACAGACATTTCTTCATCTGATCATCCATATGTTTCTTCTGAGGCTTTGTTTGTGATCTGCAAAAATCCAAGTCTTTCTGACAGTGCCTTAATATTGTCCATTCATCTTGAACTTATCTTGGTTCTTCTCATAGTCTACACCATATGTATTTCATTTATTGTCCAGTGGTAGCTTTGCATAATTTGTCTATAGACTAACCACTATGTATCTCTCCTTTTTGCAAGATAAGCTTGTTAATATTTTACCAAATGTTACAACCTTAGCTTGGAGCTCAGATTGTACTTAGGCAAAGACTTGAGTAAATAGTAGGGAATTGTGCAATTGGTAAAGTGTAAAGATATAGAAGTATATCTATACTATATATACTGTATATCATAAGGATAATATCCATAATACATGAGGCAAATCAAGTTATATAACATGAGGAGAAAGCAAGGACATAGCACCTATTATATGAGGTGCTGACTAAGACTACTTTGGCATAGCTGATCATATCATTATTGCTCTTAGTCCTAGTTCATACTGAGATCATGAGGCATTGATCATAACACTTTCTACTGCTTGTATTATTCTTATGTTAGATGTGATTTACACTGGGGATGAAATTCTGCAAGATAGACTTAGAGATATGCATACTTGTTGTTAGACACAGTTCACACTAGAGGTGAAAGTCCATGAAATGGGCTTGGAAATATGTAAACTTGTGAAACAACCTTGGCTTCAACTTATATGCTATGCTGCCTGTCTGCTGTGTGGTTATAACTTTAGATAAGAGAAAAAAGTCTGAGATAGGAGTGAGTGTTAATTTGGTGTGTCGCTGTTAAACATCAGAGATCAAGTTTAATAAGAGTTATCTTTGTTGATTATCAGACTGGCAAATTACAGCGTAACTACTAGTCCTATATACAAGTACTAAATAAAGAAAATGCTCATGATTTCAGTAATATAACTTCTATTGTCTCAAGCAGAGGTTTTAGTGTTGAGACACTAACAGAAGTACAACTCTGCCATGAAAGACCAAGTTGGATAGGAGTATCCCTGTCATAGAAGATGGAATATCTGGATTGTTGCACCACCACTATGAGGGCATGTTGCAAGGAAGGTAGCTATTGTGGAAAGCAAGCTTGTAGTTTAGATATTGATAAGGCAGTATCACCATGATAATGTATACTCTGTTTGGTTGGACTTAGAATATAATACCTTGATAAAAATATAATTGGTTTCCGTTTTCCTTCTTGTTCCTAAAATAGAACTCCTTCAATAATGTGTTCTGATATATCAGTTTCCACTCTAAAGTTTTCTTCTCTTTTAGATAGAGCATGTACTAGTTGACTTGTGATCTTTTCTTTTAGTTTATCAAATGCCTTCTGATATTTCTCTTCCTATTTCCAATCTTTTTTGCACTTGAGTTCATTAAGAGGTTTTACTATATGACTAAAGTTCTTGATAAAGCATCTATAGAAATTTGCAAATTCTAAGAAGCTTTCTACTTCTTTTATATTGATGGGAGTCTTCCATTTCTTAACTGTCTTGGTTTTATTTTCCATTAGTACTTCTCCTCATCTAACTACTACTCCTAAGATAGGTATTTTCTCAGTATCAAAGTTGCATTTTCATCTTTTGAAACAAAGATTGTGTTTCTTTGCCATCTTCAAGAATCATATGGTCCTATTCTCTAGCTCTTTTTTGGTTTTGGCTGGTATGACAAAATTATCCATATAGTTTTCCAATACTTCTTTATGTAAGAGCTCTCTGAATATACTGTTTATCATCCATTGAAATATTCCTGGTGAGTTGCATAGTTCAAAATATATCACATTTGGTTTAAAAAAGTTCTTTGTTTGTTAGAAATGCTACTTTCCATTTGTCTTCTTCTTTGATCTGCATATTGTTGTATTCTTGGATAAAATCCAGTTTGTTAAAGTATTTCATATCCTTGAGTTTGTTGATTACTTCTTTAATTAATGCCAGTGACATTTTGTCTTTTTTTTTGTACTGGTTTAACTTTTTGTAGTCTTGAACTAACCATAAGGATCCATCTTTCTTTGGAATATAGAAATATGGTACCACATATCTTGAGCTTGATTCCACTATAAGTCTTGCCTTGAGTTATTGTTCCAACCATTAGTTTAATGCTTCATCTTCATTGACTGTTATTGCATAAGCTTTGGCATCTAACTCTTTTGGTCCATCTTCCAGTAAATTAATTTTGTAGTTTCATTCTCTCTTTTCCAGTAGTTTTTCAAATTTTTTCTTGTTAAACAAATGTGTGAATAGCCAAATACATTTTGGTATATCTTCTAAATTCATTGGATCTGATACCTTGCCAATTTCCTGATGTCCTTTATCTATCTCTTCTATTGGTTGTATTCTTCTAGTTCTTAATGTGAATTTAATATTCTAGTATTGTATTCTGCACTCTTTTGGGCATCTCATAAATTATATTGTCTCTTTGTCCTGATTTAATTTTAGATTATGTTTGACCAACCAGTTATATTCCAGAGGAATATCCATACTATTTAAGTTTGTAACTACTGCATTGATTCTTATGTGTCCATTGATTTCCAGTTCTAGTAGTACAAATCTTGTCACTTCTCCATTCTTGGTTCCATCTATATTGAAAACTTCAAATAACTTGTCTATTAGTTCCTTTTTAATCCATTATTCTTTCACTAGTTATTTATCAATTACATTATGAATACATCAGAGTTAACTAGTACCTTGGGTTTCTTTTTATTTGATGTCTTCATATTTGTGAGCATGTTGTGTTCTCTCTCTTTGTTATCTCTTCTTTGTGAAATCACATGTCAATTCTTTAGTAAATTACTATGTACAGAGATTCATTGTATTATGTCTACTCCAAACCTTTGACAAAACCCCCCTCTTTGTTGTTATTCTCTTTGTCTTTATCATTTGAATCTTTCTGTATACTTTAATTCTTCATTCTCTTTTCCAACCTGCAGTCTTTCACAAGATATTCTATTTTGTTATATCTATACCACTTTTTAGTTTCTTTTTCTTTCTTTGGCTTTTGGCAATCCTTTACCATGTGTCTGTATACATTGTAGTTAAAGCATTTAGACTTCCTGTTCTTGTTGTAATTGTCTTTGAACTTTCCAATGTCCATGGATGCTTCTCTTCCACTACAAGTGGTTCCTATTTCTGTCTAACTGATATAATTGCTACTGTCCACTTCTTCAATGTCTCTGATGTTACTATAGATGGGTATCCCAATATAGTTTTGATAATATTGCTCCTGACATTCTTCTTCAATAAGAAAATAACATATATATATATATCATCTGTTTCAGTTTTTATGGCCAATGCTTTGAACTCTATTATGAAGTCTACTATATATTTCTTCCTTGTTTGAACATTTCAACCTTTCATTTACTGTTTGCTGTTTGGCTCTTGTCACTAAACACTGTCTTAATTTCTATAACAAAATTGTTCTAGTCTTGGACCTTGTTTTTTTCTTCTATTTGATTGATCTTCTTCTATATATATATTTCTAATACACTCCCTCTAAGTTGGGCTAATATGTCTGTGATTTTATTATCTGTTGCTATAACTCTGTTACTCTTGAAGAATAATTGTATTCTTCTCCACTAGTCTTTGAACTTTGTCTAGTCACTATCAAACTATCCTAGGTCTAGAATTATACTCTTTGGCATAACTGTCTACTTTATATTGTTGTAAACTTCTGGTGCTAGTGGTGTTAACACTTTATCTATTGATATCTCTGTAGTCCTGTTTCTATCTGAGGCATATTCTTCAGTGATTCTCAATAATCCTAATATCTCTTCTAATACCTCAATATCTATAGCTTCTTATCTGTGTCTGTCTATTTTGTCTGTCTATGATATCTACCACAATATTCTCTGTGTTTATTTTATTCTATCTATAGTCTCATCACAAATGTTGTTTTGCTGTTTCTTTAATGGCCTAACTATTATGACATTTCAGTGGCTTAACTACAATATACTCTTTTCTTGCAAGGTAAGCCCGACAATGCTTTATCAAATATTATAATTCTAAGTTTGGCTTAGGTTGCAACTTAGGCAAAGATTTGAGAAAGAATAAAAGAGATGATCAATTGGTAAAGATAAGAATACAT
>Ga0157364_1007744_pt1 | contig 11126 bp, 2 predicted proteins | sample AttsexASBM2_FD_111476 | JGI IMG/M metagenome (GOLD analysis project Ga0157364, IMG submission 111476) | Fungus gardens microbial communities from leaf cutter ant in Ribeirão Preto, State of São Paulo, Brazil - Atta sexdens ASBM2 | ecosystem: Host-associated > Fungi > Mycelium > Unclassified ...
ACACACACGCACACACACACACACACACACACACACACACACACACACACACACACACACACACACACACACACACACACACACACACACACACACACACACACACACACACACACACACACATATATGCTAAAGTGATATATATCAATAGTATAAGTTTGTCAGAAAAATGTTTCACGTATAGTTAAAATATATTTGTTTAATGATTTCTTTTTGTAATGTACTTTAATTAGACATATAATATTGAAAAGGATTCAAATGGTGATCGAAACGTAGTTGTAACACTTAAATAAATTTATATACACAAATCCATTCAATATCAGCTCTTATAGGAAATTTTAAAGTTTAATTCGCTAGAACTTGGTTATTAATTTATTCTTTTAAATATATTTCTTTCCCGATAACAAAATCTTCCTTGGTATAAGAAAAAAATAGATGCTTAGCACAAGTTTCTCTTCAATTGCCATCATGTTGTCGCCAGCAGAGGAAAGGCCCCCTATTATTCCGAGTTCATTTTGAGTAAATAAAAGAAGTCTATAGACAGAATTTAAAAAAATAATAAGTCATTTTGAAGAGAATTTAATAAGCTTTAAGACAACGTTATATAAAATTTAATTCAAATTCATTTTTTGAAAAATTGAAGAAATGAGCGAATCGTAAAGTCAAAAAATTGTGCTCCTAATATGAGATGCCCCGAGAAATCGATAGTAAAACGCAAAATATATCAGTATTGCAATTAAAAAACTTTATTTAATGTTTCTAAAATACCAACAAACACAGCTAATGTGTGCGAAAAATGAGCATGCGATAGATTGTACCCAGAGAGTTGGAATTAAGCATTGCAGAAAGGTATTCGACGTTCATTTCGATTGTTTTTTTTATTACTATACAATAATATTTACTTTAGCAATGATTTTCACTATAACATAGAAACATGGGTTATTTCATATTAGAAATACTCTGAGTATCTCATATTACGATTTCCACGCCTTATAATTTTACGATCATCAAATTTAATTTCTGTAATTAAACAATTCAACATATTCCATATTTTTCTATTAATACGACCTTACTCTATCATTACATGAAGAATTTATTGCTAAATATATATTTATTAAATAATAAACAAGATTTAAAAGCTTATTTTAATGAAGACATCCAAATTCTAAAATCTTGTTTTACAATGACTACAGGCATGATCTAATAATGAATTTTCTACTAAATAGTTTTCAATCCAAAAGCAATAAATGGAACCAATAGATAGCATTTATTAGTTTAGCAGAAACGCCGCTGTCTCATATTAGACGCCTATCACACCTAATATGGTAGAGGGCTTTCCTCTAATAATTTCATCTAAAGGCCATTATGCCGATGATTGTTTAACCGAGATTCAATTTATTTCTCATCTCTTTCCAATTCTAAAATTGAAAAGACAATGAATAAAGACAATGAACCTCGGTTAAGAATTAACCGTGAGTTGTGGAACTGGGCCTAAGTGTCATATACAAGTGTTGAGAATAAATCGATTAGAGTAAAGCGATTGAATGTAACTATCAAATTTGATGTATAGTTTCTATAAGCGCAAATTCCTAGAATGTTATATGGACATTATTTAAAATAAAATAATAAAATAATAAATAAAATAAAATAATGTTATTATTATAATAATATAATATTATTATAATAATATAATAATATAATATTTCAAAAATATCATATATTTTTTAATATTACAAGAATATTCTTTATAGAATATTCTTTATAGAAATATGTCCACTTAGATAATACTCTAAATATTATATGTATATCTTAATATCTCTGAAATATTAAAATATTTATAAATATTAATTATTTTTAATTTAATGCAATTTGAATTCACAACCCAGTAGCAAAAAGTTCTTCTATGTTCATCAGTCTATGTTGCATTTTGTGCTAAAAAAAACATTTCGACGTGATTTTATATATATTTATATACTGCGCGTCAAAATCATTTTCAGTCTTTAAACGTATATTATACTTATACTGAACATGTAGCAGTTTTACAAATTACAGTAAATGTATTATAATTTATTATAATACTTTTTAATGTTTATACAATATTATGGTGTAATAACGTTAAATAATGTTACTTTTAATAATTATATAATATTATCAGGAATGAATATACATTATATATAATCTTCCATTAATATTTCAAGAATATTATTTAATATTAGGACAATATAATTTCAGTAAAATATTCTTAGAACGTTATATTTAATATTCTAAGAATATGCCTAAAATAATTGGGTCCAGAAAAAATTTTTTTCGTATTTTTTAATTCAAAATTGTATATACAATATCTTCGTAAAAATTAAACGAAATTTAAATTTAGAAAAAAGATTTTAAAGCTTCTCTACTTTCGAAACTTACTATATTTTTTGAGTTTCTGAATTTGATAATTTTTACATTTAAAAAACTACGAAAAAGATGAAAAATTTTCTTTCACTTTAAAGGTCTCCCACGTGTCCAAAAAATTTGAAAAAATTTTCGATTACCTATCATGAAAGCTTAAAACTTTCTTTACATTTCATTTTTTTTTAATGTTCCTATGATTTTTTTGTTATTAAGTTCGCGAATTAAGTAAAGGAATATTCTAACTTTGATTGCTCATGATTCCAATAAAAATCATTATACTGCAATTTAAAAAACAGATTCTTAAAGCTGAAACTTTACTCTAACGAATGATTGTAACGAAAATTTTGCAATAAATGAAAAACTTTTGCAAAAAAATTTTGTTTAATAATTTTTTTCGAAGAAATTTTTTCCCCGACCTAATTATTATATTTAATATTAAATAATATTATGCACTTATAAGAATATGGTGTATGCACTAAACTACTTATAAACGCATAATATTATTTGATATTATGTAAGTTTTAAACATATTCTTAAAATATTAAATGTAATATTTTAAGAATATTGTACTAAAATTATATAATATTAAGTAATATTCTTGAAATATTAATGAACGATTATATGTCCATTCCTGATAATATTGCATGATTATTAAAAGTAATATTATTTAATGGTAATATTATTTAATGGTAATATTGTATAAACATTAAAAAGTATTATAACAAAATTTACTTTAATTTGTAAAACTGTTACAACTGTTTAGTATAAGTATACATTTAAAGAACTGAAAATAATTTTGGCGCCCAATTGTAGAACTGGATACTTAAAATCATGCGAAAACGTTTTTTCAGCATAAAATGCAGCGTAAACTGGTACTTTTCATTACTGGATTGTGAATTCAAATTGCACTAAATTAAGAATAATTAATATTTATAAATATTTTAATAATATTTCAGAGATATTAAGATGTAATACCTAGGATATTATATAAATGGATATATAACTTCTATAGAATACTCTCATAAAATTAAAAAATATTATATGGTATTTTCGAAATATTATAATAACTTATTTTAATTTTTTAATAATAATCATATAACATTCTAGGAATATTTTGCTTATAGGGTATTTACCGGATTTGGTGATCCATCAACCAACTGATACTCAACATTTATGATCAACACAAACGACATTCAATATTGAATATCTACATCAAGGCAACATCGAATATTTATGATCACATTCAACTGACACTCAACTGACACTCAACAGTGATGCTCAAATTTCAACTGACACCAATGTTCAACTTTGGTAAACACCCAAATTTGAGTGTTAACCCAAAATTGAAGATTTACTAATACATCTTATTGTCGAATTAAAAAATTAGTCACTCGTACAATATCCTATATATATGTATATATTTTTATATTATAATAAATTGTATTTATACCATTAAAGATCGACAGAAGTGACAAGTCAACTAATTTACACTTCATTTGTGATGCAGCTACATATCTCCACTATATCAGATTTTACCATATTGACGGCTGCGAGTAGAAGAGTAACAAGTTTCATTTGTCTTATGAAAAATAGTATATTACATACTTCCGCGAAAAGAAGCACATTTTAATTTAATTGATAAATATTATCACGTTTCGCTACTAAAACTAATACGTTTCAGCGCTTAGTTGCGAAAGTGATATATATTTCGCTTTATACCGTGAAAACTAATATGTTTGAACGTTTTATTACGAAGAGTAGCACGTTTTTCTTTAAAATTATAAATTAACGTTTCACGTTTCACGAAAACTAACACGTTCCAGCGTTGAAAAATAATTAACCGCTAATTCGTTTGCTAATGCATTCATTGATTCGTTTGTTCTTTTTTTCTTTTATTCATTCATACATTCGCTTATAGTTCCATTTGTTCATTCATTGAATTCCATCTTTATAACCTTATAGATTCATAAATTTTAATTTTTTATATTTTCCGTACGTATGTTAGCTTGACATTGTAAAAACGGACTAAAAATAAAATTATAATAAAAATTAAATTATAATAAAAACAACTAAAAAACAATGAAGTATTCATTTTACTATTTGGAATCAAAAATAAAATCACTGGTATGATTTCTACTTCTAATCTTTGACAGTTATCGAAATTCTCGAAGGATAGTCCACAATTATTTTTCGTGATATAAAGTGAAACAGACTACTTTTCGTAGTCAAACTATCAAATATATTAGTTTTCGCGATATAAAATGAAATATATTACTTTTCGCGGCTAAAGACCATTAAATGTTGGAACGTATTAAGCCTGTTCTACGATGTGTTTTTTGTTTCCAATTTCTTGCTTTTTGTTATTTTTTATCTTGTCTTTTTGCTTCTTTTTTGTTTTATATCGCCTGAAATAAGAGTTAACAAATTTCGAAAGAAACAAGAAATACGTAGCAAGAAATACAATTGTCGATAAAACGGTTGCAAAGGAATTAAAAGCAAAAGAAAAAACAAAACAGGAAACAAGAGCACATTGTAGAATAGGTTTTAGTTTTCGTGATATAAAAAAAAATATACTACTTTTCGTCACAAAACACTCAAACATATTATTCGTGACATAAAATGAAATGTGCTACTTTTCGAAACTTAAATGTATTGATTTTCGCGGCAAAAACGGAAACATGACGTTCTTCGATGCAACGACATCATAAGTGGAATTTTTTGTAGGACAATGAAACGTACTACTCTTCGTAGTAGGCGTCGATATATTGTTTCGCAAAAGAAATATTTTGCCATGAAACTCGCTTTAATCCGGGAAATGATAACACAAAAATGATCTTCATTTGTTATCGCTTGAAACCGTCATTAATTAATCATTTATTAGGTAAACATGAAGGAAATGCAAGTATGGTAGACCTTCTTTTAAAATTAATGACGTATGAAGTTATAAACAATTTTTTGCTTTCTTCCTAATATATTACCTGCTAATATGCTACCTGTTTGTTTTTAATGTTAATATTTGTAATAATGACGTAAACTGGTAATAGTTTACATCATTATTACGTCAAAAAAACCAAGGTGCCACATCATTTCTGTGGATCGAAAGAACCACCAAACTAAGCTAAAGTGATAAATTTTTTAGTTAAAAAAAATGATTTGTTACCGGCTGTTTTTTTGTGCATTATCTATTTTCATTACGAAACATACACAAATGCATATGCCATATTATTTGAATGGGCCTAAAGGGTCCCTATGCTCGTCCTAACGTATCGAATTTTTAACTAAAATCTCATGATTTATTATTGTACTAACCAAAAAACGAAATCCATACGATCCAATTCTAAAATTGGAAAGAGACAATGAATAAGTTGAATTTCGATTAAGAATCAATTGTGGAACTGGGCCTAATAAAATTTGTTGTCTAAGGTTTAAGAACTTGATTAAAAAAAGTAAATAAAAAAAAATTTTATTTTACTGTTATTTTTTCTAATTTTATTCAAATAATTTTAACATTAAAAAACGGTTTCTTAACGTTAAAGAAATGTTTCTTCAAACATTACAATAAATGTTTTTTTAATTAAAAAAGGGGCTTAACCCATTATTTTTTAAAATATTTTTTTTATATATTTTTTAAATATTTTTAAAAACATTTTTAAAAACATTGCCTGCTAATTGGAAAGTGCGCGTATATTTTGATATATGTATAAAAATATATGAAATCCGTGAAAATAAATAAATTTTATAAACATATATGAATGAAATTAAATATAGGGTGAAGCACCTAAAATAAACTATCTAAATAATTCACTTGCTTTTAAAAATAGAAAGAAAAGTTGCATGGTTTCGAGAGAAACGTAATTTGATCATGTTTTTTTCTAGGTGAAGACGTCAAAAAGACATAAGGGTCACTTCCACTTTTTTTAAATGAAATTATGTAATTTTTTTAGATAATATGATTCCTCTAATTATTCTATATATAAAAATATAAAGGTAGAGATATTTAAAAAACTAATGAAATATTTTATACTTTATTGTGACATATTGACATAAAATGTTAAATAACTCGTTAATTTTTTTCTAATCATACCTTATATTCGTATGAACAGAATAATGAGATAAATCAATTAGTGGAAAGAAAACATATAGTTGCTTTAAAAAAAATATGTATGCAAAATGAATAATTTTTTAAATAAACAACTATGTGTTTTCTTTTTTCTTCATTACAATAAGGAAATATAAGCCAAGTAAGTAATTTACAAATATATATAATCTCCGTATAATCTTATTATATAATCTTATTATATAATCTCCATAAATTAACTAACAAACGTTTCGACTTAGCATAAGGTCATTATCAATGTTGATAACATATTTGAATTTGTGAAATCATAAACGCATAATGTAAAATCTGAATGAAACATGAAATCTGAATAAAAACTCTAGTAGAACATGATAATGTATAATATATAATGTATATAATGTATATAATGTGTATAATGTGTATAATAGTTTCATCAAATTATCGCATTGTTGTAGTTTTATGTGTGTTCTGAAACCTGGAGATGTCGGATCGTCTGTCTGCAATCTATTGATGTATGTGAAATAAAGAACATTCTATTGTTTGATTGTAAAGCAATAAAATTGACTTTTTTGTTAACCATCATCGTTCTCGTTGAGTTAATGTATCTGTTAATTTGAAGTTAGAATTGTCAATCTGACATCTCCAAGTTTCATAATATACACAATAGACAATCCGTATCCAATAAATATTTGTAAATTACTTGGCTTGTAACTCTTTGTTATAATTTTAAATTTTAATTTTTGAGCCGCTTCTCACTATACTAATTAAAATTTAAAAGAAATATTAAAATATAGAGTTGTTACCTCTATTCTTAAACAATACAAAAAGATAAATAGACTAATGAAAATCGTAACGATAAATAGCACATTATTTAGTAAACAATAATCATATATTGGATTGATGTCTTCTTTATTTTGAACGTTTCGACTCTCTTTAGAGTCCTCCTCGTAAGAGAATGATACAAATATAATTAGTTCACATGTTCATAATGCTTAAGTCACTCGCAAATTGACAAAGATGCAACGTTATTAATCATCACAGAACATGAAGCATTGCACTGAAGTTTTGTTGAACATATTAAAACTTAAAAAGTAGAATTGTTAAAATCAAATATAAGGATCACACATTTTTAGGACACACGTTCATGTACGACATCTGAGTGACACGTCGTCGTACACGCCGACACACATTATAACGTACGTGCGAACGCTTCAGACCGAGAATAGAGACTATCATTCAAGCTAATGGGGGATATTGAATAATTGTGCTCTACAATCCACCAAGTGCCACGTAAAAGGATTTTTTATAATATTTAATTTTTCATTAAAAACATTTTGTTTAAAAAATTGTTCGATTTGTCTGAATTTTGGTGATGACGCACCCTGTATAATATGTATATTCCGTTCAACGAGAGAATGATCTCGGATCAAATGAAAATTCGTCTGTTTTGCGCAGGTCTTTGTTGTATAGCGTTGTACAGCGTTATATTACCTTATGCGGAAGGTCATTCTCTCGTTGAACAGAGTGTAGTAATGTTATGCAATATAGAAAGTAATGTTATGTAATATAGAAAGTAATGTCATACTTTCATAGTTTTAATAAAAACTATATTATGCAAATAAAATATTGTTTTATGTACAGGATGTCCGATAAGTTTTGAAAGCGATCATGTACAGATAGAACGAATTAACTGATTGTGAATCGAAAAATCCTGTATTATTTTGCAATTTTCGCAGTAATTAACAAAATATTAATTACTAAAAATTGTCGAATATTGTCTTCAATAATTTTTTACTCAAAATAAATTAAGATAATTATTCAGTTTAAGGCTCCTGACTAGTCGCGGCCATATTGGAAACGTGACGTCAGGAACGAGGAATGACATGTTAATTTATGTTGTATGTCATTTTTAAATAAAGACAAAAGGACAAAACGAAATGACGAGATCACTTTAAAATACTTGTAAAAATCGATGAAAATTGTCCTTTTCTCCCTTGACAGTAAATAGTCATAAAAGGCACGTAAAGTGAGCCTATATTCGGGCAGAAACACATGGTCCAACAGTTGTTGAAACAAGTAAAATATATGCTCTTACATATAAAATTCTAAGATAACTTTAATTTTCATTGATAATTACGATTTTGATAAGTATGAGACAAGTCACATTTTCACAATTAAGCAAATAATAACGAAATGGCACGCGACATAAATTTCAAAACGTCACTTTTCCATGCCTATAAGTTCAGCCATTTATCGTGGTGCGTTGTAACACACATACAAGCACGAGCCTATGTCCGTGTGCTCGCCTGCGCCGAGAGTAAACGAGACACCAAGTTCCTTCTCACACTAATCATTTGTTTCAAGTGATTAAAAATACTTTCTTGGTAATCTTGACTGCTTGGTGGTCCTAGGCATCAATAAGGGGCAGGGATTATTCTAAATAACACAAAAGTTTTAATAAATTATAGTAATAGTATATCTCTCCCATTAATCCAAAATAATATAAATCATGTTAAAACACAACAGTTTACGAGGTATTTAATTATTTACGATTTTTCATGCGCGTTATATACCTTTCCTTCATAAATTCGAATAGCAAGAATAGTTCAATAGAAGTAGAATTTTACCGGAAAAAAGTTATAAACCAGCATTTCTTTTCACAAAAGTCTCGAAAGGCCATCAAAAAAAGAGATGTTCGAGATTCGAGATTTGTGAAAAAAATATGCAAAAAAAAATCGAATAATTGCAAAAAGTGTTTTTCACTTATAAAACGAAAGATATTGATTGTATGAAAAAAAATCGGTATAAAAAAATGTATGCGAAATAACAAAATGAGACATGAAACAAGATCGATCTATTAATAGAAAAAAATTTTTTTAAACATTGAAAAAGGCCTTTTTTTCACTCGCTCTCTCTCTCTTGAAATTTAAACGCAAAGCTTTGAAATTCTCATAAAATGCCCTTGTAATGACGAACAAATCTAGCCCTGAAAATGTTCATTAATTTTTGCAAAAGCCATTTGTTTAAAAACCTATCTGTGGAAAATTAATGTCTTTATCTTTGAGCAGTTGCACATTTACAGGGATTTTGCTTCTTCAAGAGTTGCACTACTCATGTACCCTTAATATAATAACAAAACGATTTTTTTTACAGTTAAACTATTATAAAACGACTTTAAAAAGTGAATATTTTTTTCCATATAAAAAAACAGAAATAATTTCGTTAATATGCATCACATCAAATAGCCGAAACATTCGAAATGACATTTTTCTACGAATTAAAAAAAAAGATTATCTTCCCATTATTAAGAGCCAAAATAATAATTTTTTTCAATAAATCACTGTGGCTTTAGTTTTTAAGATTAAGAGTTCGGTCACCAATTTATCAAGGAAGAATTGAACTTTTGTTGTTGTGAAAAACTTGAATTTTTTGCTGCCAAAAAAGTTTGTTCAAAACCATTGGAAAGTTGAAGAACGCGAGCGAGGCAGTGCGCTGGGCGAAGTGAGGGAAGCAGAGTTGATAAAAAACGTGCTTTAAAAAAAAAATAAAACATTGTTTTTTTTTGTTTAAAACGTTTTTAATGTTTTATACAGCCTTAGAAAAAAATCATGTTTAAAACGAAAGAAAACATCTTTTAAACATATATTTATTTATTATATTTTAATAAAACGCATTTTTATTTTCAAGTATTTTGAAAGTAAAATGTTTTTTGAGATACATTTTAATATTCAATTACACCTACTTCCTCATTTTTCTTAAATTTGAGCATATTATCACATAAATATATGTATATTTGAATATGTTGTTTGCTATTTAATATTTTATTTGACTGTATATATTTTAAGTTATGCAAATGTAAACAATAGCATAGCATTTTGCTAATGTGGTCCTTTATGCGTAATTACTCACGACTTTTTTTTTGAGATTTTTATTTCAAAATAATTATTCCTGGAACTAATGTTAATCTATAATTTACGTTGCTATAGATTTTTATACGTTGCCGAACTGCTTATATACAGGGTGTTTGGAAAATAATAAATCTTTTGCATAGAAGCAGAATGGACTAAACTGAGAAGAAAAGTATTCTACCATTTTGCAATTTTCGTAATAGTTAACAAGATATTAATTACTAAAAATTGACGAAAAAATTGGATTTTAATAATTTTTACTCAAATACTATCAACTTTACAGAAAAACTATAAAAGACAAAAATTGTTCATTTTCTTCTTATAAAAGTCTACGAATTTTTTCAGAATTTTTTATTAAGTTTTTAGTACTACATTTTCTTATTTGTACTAATATGATATTAAAAAATTCTTAAAAAATTCTTTAAAAATGCTTAAAAAATTCTTAGAGCTTTATGAAAAGAAAATTAACAATTGTCTCTTGTACTTTTTCTGTAAAGTTAATAGTATTCAAGTAAAAAATTATTAAAGACCAATTTTCGGCAATTTTTACAATATCATTAATATCTTGTTAATTATTGTTAAATGATAGAGAACTTTTCTTCTCAGTTTAATCCATTCTGCCCCCATGTGAAAGATTTATTATTTTCCAAATACCCTATATACATAAAGTTATATATATATATATATATATATATATATATATATATATATATATATATATATATATATATATATATATATAT
>Ga0157364_1007745_pt1 | contig 11124 bp, 4 predicted proteins | sample AttsexASBM2_FD_111476 | JGI IMG/M metagenome (GOLD analysis project Ga0157364, IMG submission 111476) | Fungus gardens microbial communities from leaf cutter ant in Ribeirão Preto, State of São Paulo, Brazil - Atta sexdens ASBM2 | ecosystem: Host-associated > Fungi > Mycelium > Unclassified ...
AGAGAGAGAGAGAGAGAGAGAGAGAGAGGGAGAGGGAGAGAGAATAGGAGATAATGTATAAGTATTGAATATAGGAAATAACATAAAAGTATTGAATAAGAAATATAAGAAATAAATTTTAATTAAAATTAAATTATTATTAATTAATTATTACATAAGTATTAAAAGAAGAATTAAATTATTACATAAGTATATATTAATGCGAAAAAAAAATTATTAATATTCAAATTATTTAACGTATGCAAATTCGACAATATAGTTTTGCAATTCAACGAATGTATGATGTGATGGCACAATCAACTATTTTTCATATTGTGCTTATGAGCTTAATGAAAATTACAGCGTCGAATACAGTGGCGAACAAGTCGATGTGTATATAGCGGCGTACCGGTAGCTGAACCATGCGGGCACGCAACCTAGGCAGCACTTTGATCAAGGGATGTGGATGTCTCGTACCGCGCCGTTGCATTGCTCAACCGTGCGCGTACAATGCACGCAGACACATCCTACGCGTGAATATTGAGACATATGCACGCTCGATTTACGCACTCCTCTCCGTGCACTCAATCACAGGCGACCGCCGATTGGGAAGTGCACCCGGGCGAAATTAATGAAGCCCCTTCGCAAATGAATTCATGGGCGGTTCCCCCGTTCGCTTGGCTATGGCTATGGTTATGGCTTCTAACATATACGCAGAGAGAGAGAGAGGGGGGAGGAGGGGAGGGGGAGGGAGAGAGGAAGAAAGAAAAAATAAGAAAGAATAATTATATTTCTATGATTTCAGCATGAATAAGTACAGATTTAGGATGAAAAATGACTATTTTTTTGTTATAAAAAGCGTACATTAAAAAAAAATTTTTTATTATAAAAATCGTGTAAAATAATAATTAACTCTAGCTATTTCTGAATTAATTAACATTAAGTAACATTTTCTCATTTTTTCATTTGCGTGAATCTAGCGTACTCTTTTAAGTTTTTGTAGATTTCTTGATGCACAAGAGAGGAACCTTTTTTTATTGTAAAAGCAATTAATTTTTAAAAACTAACAGCATTTAAAATGAATTACAAAGAAGAATATTTAACAGGCATAAGCGTACATTTTTATATGTACATTTTATATATACATTTTACAATGTTTTCTTTCTAATTTATTTTATTAACTAAGACTCGTAAGTCAATTACACTGAAATTAATGAAAGTGTCCAGACAATAGTGTCTAAAAATTTATTTCACATTTTTATCTCGTACAATTTATCGTTCAAAGAGATACATTCAGAATGTAATTGATATATAATGGATACCTATGTATTATGTGCTGTTATTTACGAGAGCGATGAGTATGTAGAGTCATGCATACTTTTAGCTAGGGTGAAAATTCCGTGGCTTATTAAAAATTCGAGTTTTCCCTCCCTTTGAGCGCTAAATGAACGCATCTAGTCCGACGATGGTGGCTGACATGTGTGTATCGCTTTCCCTCACCAGCTACGTGAAGTGGGATGGAAAGGTTCACTGGTTCGTGTAGGACTTTACAGTGCAGAACTGTTAAGTGGTTGAAGTGAAGCGAAAAATTATTCGTTCGCATTCTCTGCCAGTTGCAACATCTTGAATGCATTTTTGCATACAGATATTATTGCATTGCATGTTCTCGATGAAAATTTGCATAATCCCTAATTTATTTCTCTAAATTATACACAACATGAGTGCTGTAATATTATGTACTAATAAAAACTTATGAATTTCAAATAATTTGCAAGTATGGAATTGATGAAAACTTAATTTTGTTCATGTCAATCCATTAGAAAGTATTCAAATACATAATTGTTTTATATTTTTCATATTTCTAACATTTCTAAAAAAAATGAAATTAAATGGAATAAAAAATCTTGAAATGCATACACTATAACTATTATTTTTCCACTAATTCAAATGTATCTAGAATGATATTGTTTTACGCAGATATCATAGAACATTTTGTGGACAATATTTTCAATTGAGCCATTACCTATACATACACGCATCTGTATACGCGTATGTACAGATATATATTAATATCTGATTTAATTTAGCGATTTGAAATATGAGACTTTATATCTATCTGAGGACATTTGAGAGATACGTATCGTTGTTTTATTTTATACATTTTATACATTTTTTAAATACTGTTATATTTCTGCTTTTTGAAAAAAATTATATAATTTACAGTTTCTCGTAATCTTATAGTTTGTGTTTGGAAATTTATGCTTTAAATATATTAAAATTATTAATTGCTTATAAATGCTTTTTATGGAATTATACAATTTATAAGATTATATATTATAAAGTTATAAAACTTCTAAATGAAAATTGTATGAAGCATCTAAAAAATTTATTTGTCGCAAATAAAAAATTGTGTCGTATAATGAAAGATTTATATGCTTTATGTGATGGAATTCGCGTAGATAACACGAATAATCGATGATAGCAGTACGTTTCAACAAGTAATCCTGGTTCACTTTGTGTCTTCGTGACGACAATTACAAAGTTATTGCACATAACGCATCCCGTGCAATAACTGCCTTCGACCAAGCAATTGCATTCTACTTTCTCGTATATTCTCTCTATTGAATTTCGACCGAATCGTGCAGGACGTAGCAATATATATGTAGCGGTAGTAATTGTACGACAAAGTGAACCCGAGGAATGAATATGCAAACAACAATATGCAAACATCAACGAACCGGATGTGAGGAAAAAATAGAAGGAATGTTTTTAGAAAGAAAAGACAGAGAAGAAAAAGATAGAGAATTCAGCCAATATTTGGAAACATGCTGAGAGCAGCAGTAGAGGAATAATTTTTATCTGTCTTTAAGTGTAATTTTTATGAACATCAAATCTACTTTCAGGAAAGTACATTATTGCATACAGTAGGTATAGTAAAAAAAATGCAAAATTGCAAGGCCAATTCTAAGCGTTGGTTAAAAAGTCATTCGTCGAAGTGTTCGGGCAATGTTCGAAATGTTGGACATCTATTATATCTAATATTAATTGCACGTACGTCACACAGACGAATGACTTTTTAATCAATTTAGGATTGGCCAAACTTTAAACATTTATACTAAAAAACTTTACTTTGGAAAGAATGAAATGCACTTTCATTATTTAATTTTTTACGAAGTTTTACGCTGTAATAATATTGTCGAATTTCGGGACATCCTATATATACCTTTATTGTTATTCCGAAATAGAAACTTATATAATTATTGATCAATAAGAAATGAATTAAAATATATTAAAAACTCTTAGCAATGTATTTAACGATGTATCAAGAAGTAAATCGTAAATCTCTAATTTCTTTGAAGAAAATATTCAAAGAAGTATCAGCTCCAATTAATATTTCTTAATTTTTTTAAAAGATTACTTAACATCAAATTTTAATATCGTCATAATTTTATTTAGCTCAGTTTTTATTTTCAATATATTATCAACACAATAGAGATTGTTAATGCAAGTAGTATGCCCCCATATCTTCTCGGACACAGCCTAGCTTTGGCCTGTGTACAGCCAGCCGCGAACATATTTGCATACTCGTTCAAACTACATATATATGTAATACATTCTGCAACCGGATTCAACCTGCAACCTGGTTTTTACTCAATATTGTCGCTCGCACGTGGCCTTTGTGTAAAAATTGCAATTCAAGCTTTTGGTTATTTTACACTCTTTTCTACTGCCCCTCAGGGTATCTCTAAATCAATGCGCGCACCAGAATGTTTGTATTACTACTTCAAAAAACTAACAAATAAATACAAGAGCCGTTTCGAGTCATTTTTAATCTTTATAAATCCATCTCTAATCTATTTTTATAAATAATCCGAGAAACAATTACGGGTCTCATCTTCAGTATATAATGGAGTTTGTTTTATTTATCCTTCGTATTGATCGCATTATGTACAAATACTTTTTATGGAGCAAAACTGCATTTACATATAATACGATTAATTAATTGATAAATTAAAAACTAGCCTTATTTTTCAAATATAAGATAAAACAAATGGACGAGCTTTATGAAAACATATTGATCGTATAATCAATATCCTGTTTGTGGAAATAGAAAAAGTATCTATAGAATTTTTATAAAAGAGAAAGAATTCTATTTCAGATATATGTATGCATGAAATAAGAAAAGCCGTGTATGATTGAAAATGGATTTTAAAGAAGATTTTATTTTATTTATTTTTTGTTTATATGAAATGATGGAAAAAATTTGTTGAATACAGCGACCGTTGTATAATTTTCTAAAGAGCTTTAAGGGAAAAAAATAAGAAAATACTGAGCATCAAACATTTAATAAATGTTTTTTAAGTCGGTAAAATAACTAAAGAGATGCATAAATAAATGAGAAGCATTCCGTATTTTTAAGATCTAGCATGATATCGGATTTATATGCTGAAGCGAAACAAAAACATTTTTATCTTGTCGCAGAAGGTTTATTTCGTGCACCGAAAAGAAAAAAATAAAAGAAACGATATATAATACTGAAAAAGAATAAAATATAAATGAAATGACAAATTACACGCCAGTATGAAACAGTATTTATATATGAAAAGAGTTCTTGTGATCTTTTCTGTGTAGACATATTTCGCATCTAATCGATGCACCTGTCTTACATAATTACACTATTGTTATGCGAAATAAATGAAGATAGATGATTGACTTGATTAATATAAGATAGGAACGGTCATTAGATTCTTAAAAGAATTCTGTAGGAATTTAATACCTCTTAAAGCAGATATGTGAAGAATTTGATAATGAATTATGATATGTATTCTTCCAAAGAGAAAGAGAGAGAAGGAGCGCGTTCTATAGTATTTGAATTCACTGAAAACTTTTATGATGATCCTGCGGGAGAGCTTTTGAAAAAAAGTGAACGTCGTGCTTTTAATCTCCGTCCATAATTTACATTAACTTTTCTTTATCCTTTCTCTGTTCATACTCAATCGATGCTTTATTCTTATCGCTTCACGCAAAGCGTGTAATTAATAACCGCGACTGGTACGCGTTCGTCCTTTGACGATCCGGGCCAGCGATCCATCGTTCATCATTAATCATCTTCACGCTTACATGGCTGGCAGCCATATCCGTGCTCTATATATCCTTTTCTCTCCTTCTGTCTCTTTCTCTCTTCCTCTTTTGTATTTCTATGTAAATATCATTTGCGAGGGTGGATGGCAGCGAAGTGAAAGATCGCTCGATAAAACGACGGTCACCATTGTCAACTAGTTAGCACTTTTTCGCGTGACAAAACGATTTTGCATTTCCTGCAGTCAACGCTCCTGTTTCGGCAGCACGACTGGTCTGACAGAACAGAACGGGGGGGGGGACAACAAGAGCGAGGGGTTGTTTGGGGTTAAAAAAAAGGACAAGCGTGAAATTTTCGATAGCGACGGATAAACGACCGCCGAGGCGCGTGTTCCCCGCGTAACGTCGGGATTTACATACTACATTTTCGATTACGGCGTTTAACTTTTTCGTTTGTCAGTCTTGGGGGAGATTTATTGCACGCGCCCGCTCGCGATTGCTTCCGAAGGCGCGATTCCATTTTATCGGATATGTCATTCAGACTCTTCTCTCACATCACGAAGCGCCTCACCAGTCGTGAATTTCTATTCACGTTTTTGGATGCAATTAAAAAACACGACAGTCGAGCATTGTGCCAGTCTGATGGATTTTTAGCTGACAGTCTAGGCCAACTATGTGTTTAAATTTGCCACGAAAAATGAATTTGCAATGAGAAATGAAATTTAGTAAATCCATTATGAAAGTACGCTGCGTCATTGATATCTTCTTGACAAGTATATATTTTTTTTATTGATATATACCATCAGATATATTAAATGAGCAATATCAATCCCTTGAGTTAAAAGCATTTTATTATTTTTAACTTTCATGTATTAAAATGTAAATTAGTCTATCCCTGGTTAGTTTCAAAATAAACAAAATCATATTAACACACTTAATAAATAATAAACTAAATTTCAATCAAATTTAATACATTTTCATGAGTTAAATTATTTAACTAAAACGTAGTTAAATTAACGTAGTTAAATTAACATATTGAGTAAAACAATAGCTATAGAAATAATTGAAAACAACTCAAATTAGGTATAATTTGACGTTATGAATTTATTAGTGTATATGTGCTATTTAAATCTGTTTAATATTACTAGGAATATTATGAAATCTCGTCTTCGTCTCCATAAATAACACATTTTGCAGAGAAACTCTCATAATATTTCCGTCACGCTGTAAATTGGAAGATACGTGTTTCCAGCAAAGTTTCAAATATTTATTAAAGTGATCGTTTTGTGTTTGCGTCGTTGCTGACAGCGAAACGGATGATAAAGGCATGAAGTGTGCGAAGTGACATGCCTATGCAATATCTGACTGGAAACTATAACACTGATGCAAGCGTAGCATCCTTTCCGTACATACGCTCCTAATTTCAGAGGCGTAGTGAGTTCAAACTCAGTCTACTGCCCATTCGAGATCATGTACATACTTGATATTACCAGGCGTCGCTCGTCTCGTACTGATTCGATTTTGCTGAATATGTTTGGTATCCGTAACAAATATGTACGTGAACAACGGAGAATACCTTGAGGGGCTTTGTTGCAATAATGAATGTGTTGCATTTACCGTTTATTAAAAAAAAACTACAGAATATATTTGCAAAGCGATCATTATATGAATATCCACGCAATTTCCTGTTCTAGAAAATGTGAACATTTTAAAATAAAAAGATAAAAACAAAAAATGAGGTATTTTGTTATTCATATAGTTATGTCGTAATATTTTAATGCATACATCGTTTTAACATTTTTAACGATAGCAGATTTTTTTTACCTTGGCGTTTTATTTTTCTGTTAAGGAAAATGTTATTATTGTCTTAATTAGCAAGTTATTTAAGTTTTAGTGGAAAGCAAGCTTAGCTTCCAATTATACTGTAGTGGATTTTAATTTGAGAAAATTTTAATTAAAGCTGTAATTGGTGAGATATTTACTTTCAAGATTTTAAAATATTTCAAGTACTTCGATGTGTGGTTTAGAATTCAAGTTCTATGAAAAAAATCTGCCTGGATCTGGCTTAACAAGTCGTATATCATAACATATCACTTTCAGTTTGCGATAAAATTTTTTTCGATAGCAACGCCATTGTGCTTCATTCTAATACATCTATATTGAACGCATTGACTTTCATACGTAAAAATAGATTCAATAAAAACTAGAAATTCTAACAAAAATATTTGATATTAAAAAAAATCTTTCTTGCTGTGTTTCTATATTTCTGAAAATTTGTCCGTTTAATTTTACTCTCTTGTTTATTTAATGCAATCAAACGTCTTTGATATAATATGAATGTACTCGATTTGTTGAGCGCTTAATTTGTTCCGTGATTAAATTTATTGTAGTTTCGATAAAGTTTTCAACACTTTATTTGAAAGGAGAAATAGTTGGTGATCTCCCTTGTACAATAGTCAGCCATCGAAAATGAAAAGTCGTTCAGATGGAAGACATTTCCATGTAAATCCGCGTCTTACTGCCACTTGTACCACTTTTGGCTTCTGTGTCGACGAGTAGCTCGTAGCGGGGCTTAAACTGATCTCAAAATTCCTTTTCGTTCCGTTGACTTACATAAGCTCCTGCGTCAAGCAAGATTGAGAGAACTTCTCTTGCAATACAAAGGTCTTATTAGCGCGTTGCGATGTAGAGACTCGTAAAATTTAGGATGTCTCCAGTCTTACCAAGATCTGCACGATATATCTCACTGAGGAACTTCGGAGAATAATTATTGCTATCCTGGTCCCTTCTGCTTATTTCAGTCTTTTACACGATGAAGACACGATGAGGACGCTGCAGCATCCGCTGTGACTCCTGATTTCAAAAGAACGTAAAGATTTTTAATAAGGCGAAATGATATTCGAAGCAATGCATGTGTCACTACACTGATTACCGACAATTTTTTTCGAATCTTGTTTTTTGAACACATGAGTAGTAGATTTTTATTTTTATTCAATACGTTTTTGCAAAATTAAGATTAAGAATTAATACAAAACATTACTATTTTCGGTTTTGCGACCGTTTCGAAATAATGTTAAAAAAAAATACACACACACACACACACACACACACACACACACACACACACACACACACACACACACACACACGCACGCACACACACACACACACGCACGCACACACACACACACATATGTTTATCAATTTGCACAGTTTTTCATAAAAAATATTACGTTATTTGATGGAATTGTAATAGCAGCAGAATTGAGATACGGCGCAGAGTTTCACAAGCGTAATATTAAATACTCGCGGTTAATTTATATTTGCTCCATGTACACGTTAACATTTTATTATGCGAGCGGTACAATCTATGTACACAAGTATGACAATTCTAGAATAATAAATTAATGCTCCCTCAAGAGAGCAGCGAAGTGATAAAAGCCTCGCGCGTCGCAAATTGCTGGTTCTCATTATTATTGCTGCTGACCATGGTTAACACCCTCTATCCTGCATCCCGATGAACGTGGCAGCAGAGCGTTATTATGACGACCTGCGTTAAGCTAATGATAACTGTGCTACATGCGCTAACGAGCTTTAGTGTTCCCAAACCTAACTTACTTGGCTATCAAGACGAGTGATATCTGTTAATCACACTAATAAGTTTAATTTTCGTAGATACGACATAAAACAACGCCAATAATTGTCGACACAAAATTAGACGATTACGCGATAAGTAATTATTCAATCATCAATTCGTGTATCCTTGCATTGGTGTATCTTCTTGGAGTATTTCCTTTGTTATATTATTCTCGCTTGTTGTGGTGTTCTAATATATCCACGCAGATTAAAGCTTCGGTGTACCGACTCAAAGTAAATTTAACCCGCATTTACGGCGAGTTGTACCGCGAAATTGGCGTTAAATTACTGTAATTAATTGCCACGAGTAAGCTACACCTTAATCGTAATGCGTCATTACTGTTCCTATATCTAGAAAATTTCGTTATTTCTTTATAAATTAATAATATAAATAATAGTACTGAAGTACACCGAGTTGGAATCAAGTTAGACATCGCGTGATACGATTAATTAATATTATTTCTATATTATTTTTAATATTATTATAGTTCTTGAACTTCCTTGCATAATTTATTTATCTTAAAAAATTTTGAACTCTACCTGTGACAAACCAATAAAAGTCGTAAAACATAGTTTACGTAAATGTACATTATCGTCCTTCAATTCAAAATTTTTATATTGATTAAACATTTGTAAAGAAATATTGGCTGCGTTTAACAGAGAAAGCAGCTGTCCAACTGTTGTAAAATTTTTTTAACATGATTGGTTTTGCATTTAGATGAAAATGAAAAACTAAAGGCTAGATTAATCATGTTAAAGAATTGTACAACAATTGCAAAGCTGCTTTTTCTGCTGAATACAATACATATGCAGGATTAGGAACGTTCATAATATTAACGAGTTACTTTTTATAAAAAATAATGGTAATGCGTTATTTCGTAAAAATAACACGTTCGATTTGTTACTTTTTTTCGTTACTTTTTTGTCATATTAAATTTAAAAATTACATTATTTAATAATTAATATTAATATATAGTGAAAATCACTATTAAAATATAAAATTCTAAATTAGTCTATATATAGCAAGCTTTTCTTTGTTGAACTTTTATATCTAATAAATATTCGATAATTCTTTATATTAATGTTGTTATTTTTTAATATATGCTTACCTTTAGAAATTTTGATAATTTACAATTACATTCGCAGATTTTATTAAAAATAATAGCGTTACAGAGTTACGCATTTATTTCTTAAAATATGATTCATGTATGTATGAGCTGACATGTATAACAGCATAAATTCCGCAGTCATAAAAATTGATACTCATAAATTTACTCATTTGTATTGTGGTAATTTGAAAATTACTTCCTATTTGAATGCCATTGTTAATGCTGAATGTAACATTTTAATACTTTTTGCGTTAGGGAAAATGATATTTTTCCGCAATACTTCGCGCTTAATGTTGCACTAGCGGCAATAGAGGTAGAAGCTCACAACAGCATCTTCTCCACTCCCCACATTTTCTCCGTTCCATTATACGTGGACGCGGGTCATAATGTATTCGCTCGGTTTAAAGCATCATGAGCGTTCCGCGCGCACGAACGCGCCGGTCGCCAGGCGCCAATGCCAAGACCGGATATAACGTGCTCGGTTGCAGCATGTACTGCCGCAGAATTGGTGTTAAATTACAATTATTAATTGTAGTAAACAAGCTACATCGCAGCCCACCACTTCGCTCGCTTATGTAGCCTATCATTTGCCTTTAATTTGGTGAACGGTACTATGCGCGTTTCTAGATTATTATACGGAAATTTTCCGGCAAAATGAAAATTATTTTAAAGTAGGGACTGGCAGAGTTCACAAGAGGTTCACCGTGTTTTCCTCGCCCAGAGTGTCTCAGTAAATATCCTACAGGTTAATTTACTAACTGACGTTCTTAAAACAGTATTGATCAGCATGAAGAAATTTTTCTGGGACATCTTAGAACTCTCTTAAGTCCTGAGCTCTCTTAAAAGCTTTAGGCTTTTTTAAGAAAGAAAATATAAAGATATACGAGACTGAATAGAAATTAAAGATGCTGATGTTTTTAATTTCTTTTTCAAAGAAATTGAAAAATATATATTACAAACTATAAAAATCAAAGCTTTAAATGATTTATTGTTGGATTTTAAATGTTTATATGATTCTTGTGTGAATTTTTGGGGACTACATATGTAGTACATAAATTCACACAAGAATCATACAAGCATTTAAAATTCAGCTAGACCGTTTGATTTCTATAGTTTGTTATCACACATATACAATCCAATAATATATTATATTGTGAAAAATATTAGTTGAGTATGGTTAAATATAATTTACATCTCTCTCTCTCTCTCTCTCTCTCTCCCCCCCTTCCCCCCTCTCTCTCTGCCGCTGAGATATATAATATCACATATTTATAGAATTTTACAAGTTATTATAAAAGCTTTTAAAGTTAAAAGTATAATA
>Ga0157364_1007746_pt1 | contig 11124 bp, 6 predicted proteins | sample AttsexASBM2_FD_111476 | JGI IMG/M metagenome (GOLD analysis project Ga0157364, IMG submission 111476) | Fungus gardens microbial communities from leaf cutter ant in Ribeirão Preto, State of São Paulo, Brazil - Atta sexdens ASBM2 | ecosystem: Host-associated > Fungi > Mycelium > Unclassified ...
AAATAAAAAATATAGTATAGTTTTTTTTATTTAATATTTTTGCCTCAGATTTTATTCATTTCAGCAAACAAGATACAAAAAAGACATAAAAAAATATTTATATATATGTATATATATATATATATATATATATATATATATATATATCTATAAACCTAGTTATCTATGTGTATTGGTGTCGTTGAACCACCTTTTTACTCTGAGAAAATAATTGACTGCACACCTTATAATTTAATTAGATATGAAGTCGATAATTTTCTCATAGGATAAAAAGTTCAACGACTCTGATTCACTCTGTATATCAATGTCTCAGAGCTCTTATTTTTGTTTCGTGACCGAGTACAATAAGATCGATTATAAGACTATTGTAACTTCCAAATATTCAGGACACGAAATGAAAATTAACGAACGTCACGAAGATCTATTATCGTACTATACAATTCCAGTAATTGCACAAAATAAATTTTACATTACAGAATACGACAATGGCAATATCCGGAGAAAATAACGATATTCTGTAATAATACGTATAAAAATTAATATCTTAATATCTTTGATATAATAGATTCAGATATATAAAAGAATACATAATATATTTTAATATACATAAATAATATCTATGTATCTATATTGTATTTGAATATGTCAACTACTTGTATTTATATTTCAAAGATTTATATTGTTCTCTTATTTTAAAAGTGACACAACTAAAAAAATTAAATGTTTTAAAAAAGAGACAAAATTATTTTTTAAACAAAAAATTATTGACTGTCTGCAAATAATATCAGTGAAACGAAAATGACAAAGTAATATGTGATCATGTTTATAAAAGTCTATTCTTTTGAAAACATAAATTGTTTATGAAAATATAATATCAAGTTATGCAAAGAACTATCTATTGAAGAGATTGTAATATGTAATGGATTGCTTGGTTTATATAAGTTATGTATTTTAGGGCAATAGGCAATCCATAACTTCAAGATTGGGTTTAAAGAAATTAAATTATTATAATCTGAATTAATTATGAATTTATGATGCTTCTATTTCTTTAAAGCGTTCTTTAATTCTGCGATCAAATCATTCACCAGATTACGTTTAACATTCGAATATGTATCACGATAGTAATGATTTGATTTTTTCTATACAGCCTGTTCTATTAAGAACTACCACAGTATTTTCACTTTTCTTAGCAGTAGAATGATATTTTTTTGTGTACACTTCAAATGGAGAGAGAATATCTATGAAATAATATCTCAATAATAACTCATTCATAAGATACATAAGATGATTTTTTTCCAATAATAATTGTATTTTTGGACTATTTCCAGTAAACCGCTGGAATTATCTTTAGTCTTTTTATTTATGATAATAATGTGCATAATACAAACTTCATGAAGCATTCAAGCAATTTACATTTAGAATCCTGTCTGCGCTCTGAATTAACTGTGATATATATGTACAGTGACTAAACATTTGAAACTATTTAGAAATTTTGGACAGAAATAGTTATGTGCTAACCATAATATAAATTCAATGAAGAAAATTAAAGGCTCATAATATGCGTGATATATGGAAAGAATTATATAATATTAAAAATAATTTAATCTATACGAATCTAATTTTTAAGTTATAACTTAAAGAAATTGATAAAAAATTTTTAGAACGTTTACGTAAATTTTTATAAGTTACATCTATTTTAATCCTATAATAAACAACGTAATAATTATATTAAAAATATGTATTTACATTCTGTTTTCAGCGTATAATTGCCTTGATATTTATTCATCATTTTATGTTATTTTTTATTTTTTAGATGTTAAACTACTTTCGACAATATTAAAAATTTATTTAATAATATTATTCAAAACGAATGTGATTTTAATATCCATTTGTATTCAAATAATGTTTAATATTACGTTCTTTTCCTGCATATCTGCACATATGTACATCGTGCGTCTCTTTTATTTTTTATTATTATCTCGTACACTACAGTACACTACAGAATATACGCAAAACGTTTGCTTTTTTACAGCTAAATAGTATTTATCAGTTTTCTCTATATTAAAACTGTAGCGTGATAGAATTTTGCCATTGTTTCCTCTTAGTGTATCGAAAATGTATCGCTTGTTTTTCGTAAACACGAGTGAAGCTTTTATCCGATGGAATCCTAACTAAGTTCAAACTGATTATAATGAAAATTGAAGCTGCTATTGTGGCGCGGCCTAGATTCCGGCGTGTTCCCGGAAAATTGAATTGTACGGCAGAGAAACTGTCCGGAGAGAGGAACGCGCGCGGAATCCTCCGTGGAAAACAGCTAGGTGGGACTAATTTTCAATTTAACTGTTCATCAGAATGACCGGTCGTGAGCAAACTCGCTACGTTTGTTTCTGTGCTCAGCAGATTGTGGTATTATTGCCGACACTTTTGAAGTGCTAAACTGTCTTCATTACTTGAAGGATTATGTTTGTGAGAGATTGAGATATGGATAAACTGGATGGACTGTTGAAATAAAAACGCAAGGAGTTGTTGAATTATTTATGAACTGATCTTACGTCTGACTAAATATTACTTGTATATTAGCTGTTACTTAACAAGAGCTTTCTCTTTTCTACTCGTCTTTTTTTTATTTAGACCTCGTATCCACTTTCCATATTAGTTACTTTATGCAGGACTGGGTATTGAATATAGAAATTTGCAACTTTCAGAAAATCACGAAGAAAATTAGAATTATGTGTGAAGTAATAATACAATAATGACATTGAAGCAGACGATTGAATGATTAAAAATTGCTCTCGTAGAAAAAAATGTTTGTAGCTACAGAAAAAAATGTTTGTAGCTACATATTTTTTAACATATCGAGATATGCGTGACTTATGAACTTCTCGCAATGCTCGAGAAATTCGAGCAATAATTTGTTACGACTGTGCTGATGCATTTTGATCAAGTTACCTTTGTTATCACCTCACTGTTCCATTGGTCAATGGCATCCAAGAGGGAGTGACTTTGGTCGCATCTGCATACAGCATAAATCACAACCCTCAGTACTCGGAATGCACGGTGGACGTGCATAATCGTGAGACAGGATGTATTTGCGTTACATGCGGCACGCCACTAATCGCTTAATACAATAATATGATTTTGCATTTGTAGCTCTCTGTCAAGATAAATATACATGTTTAAGATATACATTCGGACACGTAGTCACATGCGATGTTAATTACATGTATTGCGCCAGCATGATTAGACGATATTTCAATATCCTTTGTAAATCATCGAATGGACGGGTTAAAATGACAAACAAAATAATTAAATTATCAACAACAGAATTTCCATACAAATTCGTCACGAAACCGTGAAACTGTACAATGCTTGACTATTCATTCTAGAAGCTTATATCTTCTGTATACAATTAGAGTTAAAAGCTATTGTTAAATCATCTGTAATCAGGATCTTGTGACTATTGTAAGGCAATATTTATTATAAAATATTGTCATTTTATATGATTGGATATTTAAAAGATTATTTGAAAGTTATATGTGAAAGTTTGAATAATTTATATTTTATTTCAATCTGAGAGATACAAACATTTTTTCAATATTTAATACTTATTAATTTTAGACATATTTTTTGCAGAAAAAGATTAATCGCGTTCGTAATATTCATTTCAGCTTAGGTAAAACCCGATAGTTGTCAAATCATGAGAAATATCTCATGAAACTTCGATGTTAATTAGACACAATTCCGATAGCAAGTTTGAAGGTGATAATACTTGATATTTTTTAATTTATTTATTAAATTATATACCTATGATCAATGTGGAAAGTTGAAATCGATTATATAACTTGCATGCGTATAAGCGTATTGATATACAGGGTGTCTTAAATTTTTCGATACACCTCTTGTGGAGATAGAGTGGACTAAACCGAATCAAAAAGTCTTATTGACCATTTTGCAATTATCGTAATAGTTAACAAGATATTAATTTCTAAAGGTTGTCTATTAAGTGAAATGAAAATAAAATCGATGCGTAAGTTAACTTTAAGATATTTTTCAGAGTTTTTTATGTAATATCTTAAAGATGATTTATAAAGAATTTTTAAAGAAATTTTAAAGTTGTTTTGTCGATTTTAACATATTCTATTTATTGGGTAACTAAAAACAATGCGAAAATTGCAAAATGAAGGATTTTTCGATTCAGTTTAGTCCGCTGTTCACAATCGGTGTGTACAGAAAGTTTGAAATATCCTGTCTATATGTGCGCGCGCGCGCACACACACACACACACACCCACACACACACACACGCACGCACGCACGCACGCACGCACGCACGCACGCACGCACGCACGCACAGAGAGAGAGAGAATTTTATTGGAATATAGCGCGCTGTATGATTCAATGTAAAACGGCGACATTAGGCCAACGATACCGCATAACATCAACAAGCGTGTAATTCGGCAACCGTACTTTCCGAGTATCAGTCTCTGCGAAATGAGATGACACTCTCTCGTCCTCCTTTCCTTGCACTAAAATATTATAATTCAAACAGTCTGATTGCCACAGATCTCGTCGCGCAACGTTCATATATGTACGTATACAGAAAATTATCTCGTGGAGGTAATGCGTATTCAAAGACACTCGGAAACTCGTACAGCTGATGCGTATTCCATTTCCGCGCTAATTTTCGAGCTCGTGTAACTGATAAGTATTAAGCATCACGTAGATGCTGTATTGGTATGCGAAGACACAGTTCGGCATAGATTTGCTCTACGCTAACTCTCACGCAAACAGATCCATCGAGCGTCCTTACCCTGAATCCGCATACGAAGTTTGGGCTCATGGCTAATTGTTTACTATTTGCACTGTGTCTAAGCAAGCTAAGGGTGGCAGTTTCGCAGACCGCAAACTGGGTCTTTCAGAGTTCCGCCATTGAGATACCTCTGTAATTTATTCGATAGACGATATTCATTTCTCTCAACATAATTAAAAAAAAAAAAAAATTTGATAATCTATATCTCTCGGTAAATTTAAATAGTGCATTAGAAGATTTATTGAATATCGTATTTAATACATACATGTGCGCAAATATGAATATTTTAACAAAATGTTCGAAAAATATCATATATATAAAATAATAAAATTATTAAAAATACTTAAAATAATAACAATTATTGATAATGTTATTCTGCTTTCGCTTAATAATAAAAACTCGATAAAAAACTCTTCTAAATAAAGAAAAGAAAAATTTTACCGATAATATTCACCAGTATTCACCAATTCATTTTGTATGTTCTCTTTTTAATTTCCCAATTTTAATAGAAACGATACTTCTTGTTTTTGAATTAACGGTCTTCAATTTCCGTATTTTTTCGATCTCTCTAATATCCAAGTCAATTTGAATATCGCAATTCAAAGCATCGGTAAGTGGCAGATAGCTGAATTGAATGGACGATCCTTGAATAAATAATGAAAATTTACTATTTCCATCCGCCGACCATTATTCCGTCGGTCTTGGAAATTTGCAGAAACAATTTTCAGCGAAGATTAGGTCGAGCGAAATCTCGAAAACCTGGACTCTCCGCTAGACACGGAGTACGATAGGATAATTTTACCGGAGGGCTATGAAGCTGGAATCCCATAGCAAGGAGGTTTAACTGTACCATCGTATGGACGCCTTGATAATCTAGCTGCACCTACCTCTTAATAGTACGCCGTCCAAAGTTACCAAGGATTTCTACAGTCTTCGTCGGGTCCCAGTAGTATACACGCTACGTACTTAATCCAGGATGTGCTCTCAGATAATTATAAAGTTGAAACAGGTATAGAAAAACGAGAGGAAAATTTTTAAAGGAAAAGTTTTAAATTTCGTTCAAATTTGTCGTAACATGATAATTATAACAATATTAATATTAAAAGTTGCATTTAAGTAAAGACAGATTATAATGTCATTTTTTATCATAAACTCATTTATTTATTATAAATTCTATCATTTTATATTTCTATTCTTATAAGGATTGTTGATACAACTTTTTTTTTATTATATTCTTATTTATAATTATTATTGTTATTATATTTGATTTATTTACAATTATTATTATTATTTAATACATGCGTAACTATTTGCCTGTGGTAAATCTCAGAAAATCGAACTTTCTATAGCGGTTATCTATTCATAGCTCATCTAGACAAAAGATGGATAGGACTCAGAATTGAAAAGAGTATAACCTTGCGGTCTCTGTGCAATGGCGGGTATCTACGTCCGTCTTTTTTTACTCTCAATCCACAAGGGAAGAAATAAATCCTAGCGCGAATCGTTCATCTGGAAACTGAGGGGCAAGACAGGGAAGGAAGTGCTATTGTTCGCGCGTGGATGACAGTCCCGAAAATAAAACTCCATCCGCGGTGCTCCATCCAATATCGAAAGAATGCCTTTGAAAGGAGAAAAATGTCGGACATTCAAACTCGGAGACGCCTATGTTAAATTTAATTATTTAATAAATAAAGTTTCGTAAATTATATCTATATTACTTTTGAAATATGTATATTAAACACATAAAAAAATCTCTAATTGCATTTCTATAAATATATTTTTATTATATAACCGTTCATTTATATCGTTTATTTACACATAATTAAATATTTATAGATTTGACACATCGGCAATTTAGTCACTGGAATTCAGTACTTTAAGTAAAAAATATATGCAATAAATAACGAGATAACTTGTACATTCTGCACATATTGTGAATAATTATATGTTAAAATTCTCTCGACGATATAAAATATTTCTGCTGATTAAATTATTACTCTAGCAATAAACCGTGGATATGAATGGTATCGATTGTTATGCGCTGACGTGTTTCACAAATAACAAGGTATCCAATCAGAACAGCAGCGCTATTTTTTGAACGATAGGCGATGGTAGGCAATCGCCGCCTGCTAAACTTGCTTCATTAAGACTTTCAAAAGAAAACACCAAGTACGCCGGATTAATTACGCGCGTATACTAAATCGAAAGTCGAAGTTTACTGGTTGAGGAATAAGTTAATGGCAGCAAAACAATTATTATTAACCATCGTTTTTTAATACAGTTGCAAATTCACTTCTGACTCGTTTGCGTTCAAAAATTATCGATGATAAGTTGCAAATAGCTGTAGACAGACATTGCAGATACTCCCAACGATCGTTTGGCTCATTGGCTTCGTAAGGAACTCTTCTCGCCGCAACAGTTTTAATATGCTAAGTGCCTGATAGTCCATAATCGTAATATTAAAACTTTGTGACTTCTTATTGCGAGGATACGCGCTCTAGTATCGATTCGATATGGTAACACATACGCGCACTCACGTATCAAGTTCGCGTCGCGCTCGCAAACTCGAAGCTTGAAAGCTCGCGTGCAGACGACCCAGTTGGAAAATGTTAACTGCACGCCTACCCCGTAGACCCCTGCCGCATTTATTACAGCGCATTGGGTCGCACTTTTCGTTTCCGTGGGGAAAACTTTTCGTCGTTACTCGGTGTGTCCCAAATAGCGAGCCGAGAGTACGCTCCGCGATTCGACGGGACGTATCCGTGGGAGTTTGCTGCCTGGGGCAGCGTGGGAGAGCCCTTAAATTTCCACCGATGGAAAAGTCGATATTGTTTCCGGCTCCGCTACATACGCAACCATAAATTTAAAATAGATGCCGGATGTTGAGGGCACTTTCAGACATTGTGTTCCATATGGCTCATGTCACAACCGTGTTGTAGGAGTTTCGCGGCTTGAATTTCGTTGCCAAGTTTCAACCAAATTATCTCCTACTACTAACTATACAAGTACATTTAAGTGTTACGTTTATCTGTTATAAATGAATAATCGAGCAATTGCAATATCTTCACAATATTTTAGCCATATTTTAAATGTTATTTTATTAAAATATTTAAGACTTATAAATATGTATACTGTAAATATTTTTTTATTTAACATTTCACTTTATAATTTTTATGATTCGTACATTGTTTCTTTTATACACAATTTATTTTAGTATTTCAATCATTATTTATTATTTTTGATAAAAGTTATTTTTATTCATGGTTTTACTATTTTTAAATAAAACCAAATTGTCTCATACATACAATATAAAAATTTAGCTTATTTAAAAATTAAAAATTTATACATATCTCTATAAGATAAATAAGAATTTCTGATAAGAAATTCTAATAAAAGAGATTTTCTTAAATACATTAAATTTCTACGCAATTTCCTCGTGACGATCTGACCACAGACGTAATCACGTGTTGAATCGATTTCACAACGGATTGCACACACTAGTATTAAACTAGCATCAAAGGATGTTCTCGGACGATTACGTGCTACGTATTTGTTCAAAGAACACCATGTTGCCTAATTTCGTCTTTGTTCGGTTACATCTTGGAATCCGAGATGTTTCTAGGCAACCGATTAATTCTACAAATTTGTCAGATTTTACAAAATATATTTACACAAATCTTCGTAGCATATGCAATTATTTATCGTTTTTTAATAAAAATGTTCTGACGGTTTGATATCAAATTTTAACATGACAATTTACATTTCAATTTTATTGACAGTTCAAATTGCTTGGTATTTCTACATAGAAGTTTATTAATTTAATTGTCTATATTATACTGTACAATTTTATATTATAAAATATGTAACTATATTGGTATATCAATAATATGACAGTTTCCAAGTTTTTGCTGCGTTTTAAATCAGTGAATATTTGCAAAGTAATTTATCAGATTTTCCATCAACTAAAAATATTAGTTTTTTTCCATCATAATATCAATTTATGGTATAATCGAATTTTTAATCGATTAATATTCTCTTATAAAATGTTGTTGTTTAATATTTAATCTTTGTTTTAGTTTTATGAATAAATAATTATTTGATTTATTTTACAAATTACACCGCAAGCGCAATATGTTAGTACAAGATTAGCTCTACACTACCAGCATAGTTTTTTTAATGTAATTATGTAGAGTGTACAATATTTTACACGTCACTTTATATCTCAATTTTCATTATTCTTTTTAATATTTACAATTAAAGAAAGATTGTTCTATATATCTTTTACATAAATATAACTACAAAAGTTCTTCTTTAATGAAGAACTTTTGTAGTTATATTTATGTAAAAGATATATAGAACAAATCTTTATTTAATGAAGAAATTTTTATAGCATATTAGATCAATAAAAAAATGTTATTCCCTTAATTTTTTTATTGTTTGTTATATTAATCTAGTACAATAGATTATTAAAGTTGGGATACTCCACTCAGTAACATAAATTTAAGAATTAAAGAAGACATAGAAGCAGAAATAAAACTAAAGAAAGAATCACTTGTTACAAGAGAAAGAATCGCGTTTTAAATCTTGTTTTGTCAGCCTGCATTTTACGGTAGTCTTCTACATCTCTCGTTTATCTTGAAAGACCGCTAGCAAAGTCGTTCGCGGAATATCTCGAAGCTGCCGGGACTTTCGCAGTTTTACGACATTGGATAATGTCGCGCGACAAGCGAAAGTGCGGGATAGAAGAAGAGGCGCGAATGCGAGTCACGTTTAGTAGCAACGTCAAGACACTGGCGATATCCTGGTTGACAGGTAAAGCGGAATTCTTGAAGACACGTCCCACTAGTCGATGTGCATTTCTACCAGATCTTAGATGAACAACGGAACATAAAGTATGTCGTTTTACTCTCCGAAGAGAGTTAGGAAGTTATCTTGCGGTCCGAGAATGCCGGAAAATTCAATGCTTGTGTATATATACACAGTAGAATTTTTTATCATCAAACTTTGAAGAGAAACTTTTTTTTATACCGCAGTCCAGTGTTTAGTTTTCGTTATGTATCTTATATATTTTGCGTTGAGAACTTATATTTTTGGAGAAAGTTTTTATTATAGATTGTTCGACTGTTGTAAGATATAGTTTCGTGTTACTTTGTCCGTATGTAAGCAAAAATCTTTTAATCACACATTTATTAAAAATTATCCTATTATAGAAGGAGAAATCTTCAAAAAGAGCTTTTAAAGTTAATAATAAGTTCATAGAATCTGCTGATATCGATTCAACTGTTGGGTAGATTTTGATATCTTTGTTTTTTACAAATGCTTTTCCTGCGATCCAGACGTTCTTTGAAATCCAAGGGATGTTGTCCCAATCCTTAAATCCGTGAATCCTTGTGCAGTTCTTGAATCCTTGAGTGTTTACTTTGTTGCGCTTTCTACATCTTCTAAAATACATGTGTTTTTTTATCGCTGAGATTTAGATAAGATCTTACGTGTATATTTTAAATAAAAAATTTAGAACGATTTAAATCAAAATGCTACAGAATATAGTGACTCTTAGATATCTTAGATATTATTGATATAAGTAACAAACAGCTCAACAAAGCACTGTGCGTCAATTACTGGAGCGCAAACTTCAACTTAGTGATTTCAATGATAACAGATAGAATTTGTCATCATAGCTCTAAATAATCAGTGCGTGTATTAGATCGATGCTTAGTCATCGCACGCGACGTTAACATCTGTCTGATTGTTGACGGTTATTGCTGATTTGCGGGAATGTTGCTCATTTAAATTTTTTTGTCAAAAATGTCATGCCTATTTTAGATTTTATAGTACATCTGCTTTGGATACTATTATTAAAATATACTTACAAGGGAACATACCCAACGATTTAAAAAACTCAGCCGATATAAAAAAATATGTATCTTCTATTTTTGCCATAGAACAATATACTAAAAACAACATACTAAAAACAACATACTAAAAGCTCGTTTAAATCAAAGGGGGGGACCGTTGGGTATGTTTTCTTGTATTTTTTTATATGAATTTTGTCATTTTGATTCCTTGAAATTAATTACAGTATCTTTTAACATTTCTGTCAATGCATTTTTCATCTTTTCATTATCGTGTTTTACATGATTCTCGCTGAAAATGTAAAAATGAAAACGAGATCAAGTCTATGTAAAATTTTTAAGAGTGGAGTTTTCAAAGCGTATCATAACACACAACATTTGGACAAAAATATAATAATTTTCACTATTTAAAAATTTGATATAGGTATTTGAATATTCATGCACTGATAGAAAGGTTAATTAA
>Ga0157364_1007747_pt1 | contig 11124 bp, 5 predicted proteins | sample AttsexASBM2_FD_111476 | JGI IMG/M metagenome (GOLD analysis project Ga0157364, IMG submission 111476) | Fungus gardens microbial communities from leaf cutter ant in Ribeirão Preto, State of São Paulo, Brazil - Atta sexdens ASBM2 | ecosystem: Host-associated > Fungi > Mycelium > Unclassified ...
CACACACACACACACACACACACACACGCACGCACGCACGCGCACACACACACACACACACACACACACACACACACACACACACGCGGTTATTATTACTAATATTACAGTACAGTAATAATCAAAATTATAATAATATATAATTATAGTTACAAATACCAAATTTTTCTCTCAGTGTATACTCAAAATATTTCTAATTTAAAATATTTTTAATTTAAAAAAATATATATTTGATCTTGTTTTGTTCGCTCATTGCTCAAAAAAAAAAAGAATGTATATTTTTTATTTAAAAAATTTTTATAATGTACGTATATTTATAAAATAATCTGTATTTAACAAAAATATTCGCAATAATTTATTTATATCTTTCATTTCCATATTTTCTTTTCCATATATTTCTAAACTATCGTTTCATTTTATTTCGTAATCATTTACTATCAAATTATATCTTGTATTGAGCGGAGCTGTGGATACAATTTAAAGTGTTAAGCCATGAATTGGAACGGGGTGCAACAGCAGACTGAATAGAAATTTTAATTAAATAACACGACAAACAGGACCTGCGCGACGTTTAACGCCTGCGAAGCATAACATTACTCCCAAATTAACGGCCGTGTTACGTACATTTCACGAAGGTGTTACTCAACTGTGCGCGTCTGAAATTACGTTATGTCATTAAGGGACGCTAATTGTCGCATTGCAACTTTGCATGAGATTGTGATTTTGAATAAATGCAATAAATAAATTTGTAGAGATAAAAGAGCGATATAGAAAAGAATCATAATGAGTGCCGATAAATTTCTTTTTGTAATTATACAAAGAGTAATATAATTTTTGAAAACTGAAGATGTAAGAATTTTTTAGAGTTCTTTATTTTAATTATTAAGATTCTGTATTGTATTGTTATAGATTTATACAATTACGAATTAAAACAGTTATATAATTAAATATATTTATTTCGTTAATAGTAATTAGTTCGTTAGTAATTTTATTATTGCAATCTCTCATTTTCTCATATATATATATTAGATAATCTTTTGTATTAAATATCTTTATACACATAAATTACCCATGTATATTACAAGTACAATGTATACAATAATGTGCATATGTATAATATTTTTATAGCAAAAAAAACTACATTATTTTAATAATATTTCTTAAGTTTGAATCATACCTAGTTCAAACAACAACGGAATGCATCAACCAAAGTAATGAAACAATGTAGTGAAACGCTATTGCAGTATCATGGCTGACGTATTACAGCCAAACTGTTGCAAGGCTTGTCAATTATTCTTCAAACACATTTTCATCAAACGCGAGGACCGACATAATAAAATTTTAATTACTCCAGGATGCATACATTATCATAATACAACTTTGTCGAAACATCAAATAGACAGGAGAATGATATAGTGTGATCATCTAATATATCGACACGACATAAACATCTTTCTCTCTCTTCTTTTTGAATTCTTTCTCTTCATCGCAAGAGAATTGTACAGTGCGAATGAAGTTGGCTAAACGAAATCAAAGACATATCTATGTTGAAATAACATGCCAAGCGATTCCCGCAAAAATTGATAAACATCCACTGCAGACTGCGCGAACATCCGTGTCGCGATACTTTCGCCAGCGCGCGTTCTATTTTTTGTTTAACAAAACAAGGACCTGTGACAACAGCGCGGGGCTAACGGAAAAAGTAACACCGAAGCTACCAAACGCATCGTCGATAACTGCAACGATAATGGCGGAGTCAAAAAGAGGGTCAACTGCGGTTTTTGCGGGTTAACGCAAAATATCCATTGTTTCTTCGTTAGGCGACAGTACCGGCCTACCACCGATGCGACATTCTACGTATCTATCCGTGCAGGGCGGTGCACCGGGTCGATATCACGCTCCATTCAAAATCGGCTTGGTATCCTGGAATAATTGATGCCGGTCTAAATCCGGGCGACAACCCCGACATGACGAATCACCGCCTTGTTTTAGAGCTCATTTCTGATCTGCGATATTCTCTCGCAATTAAATATTCTCTACGGAATTGTAACGTTCCTATGCTTGATTTAATATTAATGAGCTCGATTTAATTTTAATAAGCTTAACAGAATGCTTTAAAGAATACATCTTAAAAGATCTAAAACATATGAAATTTCATCTTCCTCTCTATTATTTCTTCTTAGTAATTTGTAAATTACTTCTTAGTAAAAAATTAAATAGTCGTTTAAAAAGAAATTGACTCTGTTGCTATTTATATCGATATTTGTTAGCAAATTATATTATTGTCTGCACACTCAGATTATCCATTACAAACTAAAAGCTTGCTATCCTATCTAACGAACAATAATCAACGCAACAAAAGTTTGTTAAAGGGGGAGCAATTGGTTTGCCACAAGCGAAATTTTTTTTTTTAGGTCAAATATGAAAAATACAATTTTAAATTATTATTTAAATTATATTACATTGAAAAAGTATTATTTAAATAATTCATAAAACGTTTTATTTAAAATTATATTAACACAAAAGAAAAATAATATCATGGAATCTATATTTATATTTAGGAGTTTTCTTAAATCGAAAAATAGGAATAGAAATTTTAGGAATATCGAAATTGTGATTAAGTATTTAAAAAATATTAAAAATATATATAACATTTTGCTATATTTTTTAAAAAGGAAACTTTAAGAAAAGGCATGGCCCAAAAATCTCCCCATAGATTCATCAAAATATTAAAGAAAGATAAAATGATACTTCATGTGCATTATGCATGAAACGGAATGCATCCTTAATCAAAATTTCAGGTGCGTGCCCTGAACTAAAATGTCGTCCAAATGCTAATATCGACTCAATGATGCAAGTTTCGAATTAAATATGATAAATCTTACGTTTTAAAGAAAGTCATTAAAGCACCTGTCTGACATGCTCTTTCTAAACCAGCAAAATGGTACACTATATTTAATTGAGAAGCTTGCAATGCACCTTCTAAGTTTAGATCAGTCTCTTGGATTCTCGATAAAAACTATTTAGTTTAGAATATTCATCTTAAAGTCTAATAAAAGCATTCGATATAAAAACAAAATATAATAAATTATAAGAATCGCTTTTCTAAAGCAAAAATTAAACGCTGTGATATTGATGTGTTTAAAGTTTTAAGGATTAAGAAATCTGTTATATTAATTGTCACATCTTTAAAATCTTTGTAATGGAATCTAATTCTAAATTGTGACAAAGAGTGATAATCGAGTCAATGTTAAAAAGAGTAGCTCAAGTGTCAATTTTTAAGAAAGAGATTTTACTCTTTAGATTTCATACCAAACATTTTAGAAAGTACAATTATCTTTTTTGAAAAATACATTACTGATAAAAGTAGGATTAATTATAAGAAACAAATTGAAACAAATTGGAAGATGCATATAAATTTTAGGAATTTAGAAAAACATATATTAACTATAAATAAAAAATTATAGAAAAGAGAAAACATAGATTCAAAATGAGTAATAATAAGGAATATGAAGAAATACTTGAGAATCTAATAGAGGAATTAAGCAGATATTACACGAGTGTTCGTAGGTATACACGTGTGGCCAACTTGCAGCAGTGTAATAAACGATCGTATCCATCTTAGCGAAGGCATAGGGCGTGTAATTAAATTCGAGCAAACTCTTCCGCGCGGAATTGCTTTCCAGAAAGGAGTCAGCCGTCTTGACCGATGTACGTCTGTAAAACATTACAGATCGATAGAATAGCACGTGAGAATTTTACGGTTATAAGCTACGGCCAGCAAGTCTCGCGTAATGAATTCCACCCTGTGCATCTGCCGGCACTTCCTTGTGGACTTGCTACCTCGTGAATAACGTTACCGATACGAAATTACGATTTCCGTTGAAAGTGGGATAGACACGATTTGAACTTTATATCGGGTAGAACTAATGCGCTTTCGCGCTGTTTACCTACATTTTTCTAACGATAAATAGAAATTCGCAAAGATAAGAATCTGCGAAAAAGCTATCTCAACTGTTTTCTTCTTTCGCGTTATCCCTTCGCGTTATCCCTGTTTTAAAGTGCCTGTTTTCACATTTCACCGTATACGACGTTTCGCCCATTTAGCGCAGACTCACCCACGCTTTTCCACCGCGACTAAATACAGAGATTGGTATCTTCATAATTACGGATGAGCAATCTCAAATAGCTTGCGCTTCGTTGTTCTAGAATTTTGCAAACGAGAACGGTTCGTTGCTCGACACTTTTTATAAAGTTAAACAGCAAATGTACATTTTAACTTTTGCACACTTTTTCTATCATGTTGCATGCTCATATCATTATCGATGTGACAGATTTTCTAGTCCTTAAATATATTAACTTTAGTTTGATTTCTGTTTGTGGAGCACAAGCGGCTCTTTTTATTTATTAAATCTTTACTTTTACATAAAAACATATCAAATAAGTACATCTTTAATCAAATCTGAGTAAACAAAACATTTATCATCGTGGCTAGAATCGAAATAATGCAATATAAATTTTTCAATAATGATAAATCTTATTAATTCAGAAAGAGCACATGAGACAGATGCTATGCGGTTTTCTTTAAAATTGAAGATATATATTTAACAGACATAGACATCGCAAAATAACGAAGAGATAACGAGAACAAAGAAACTCAATAAGAGAGCTGTGTAGCTTTCTTAACTGTTTTTCTTCTTTAACAAAAATCTTAATCTCACGCTTTCTATCCTATGTGGTTTTTATTTACGAGAAATAGAACTCCGTCAATTCCATCTGATGATAATGCTACGTATTGCTCGCGGGTAAGCGATTTCAGTAAAGAGTTTTATTTTAATTGTGTTTTTATTCACATATTTTTTTGTTGCATTAGTTAGCTAGAATAACAAACAATGATAGCAGACAAATATACTTTACTAAGAAACTGACAATTCTTTTGCTGCAACAATAGATATAATTTCAGTAAACCACAATTAGCTGCGGTGATAAAAATTTTTTTCTATATATGAGCTGAATACTGATACAGGTTATAGGGAATGATCCTCATTTAGAGGTGGCAGTTTTACGACGCTATAAAGATAGTAGCGTTAACGCTAAGCTGGCTTGATGCAGTAATTTTTTAGTTAAGAATGATTCTTGAATCCATCTTTATGCGTAAATTACTAATTAGTAGTTAATTCTAAAATCTTTGATTTGGTCTATAAATAAAAAATAAACAATTATATTAAAAGAATTCAGAATTATAGATATAACTATCTGTAAAAAATAAAAATATAAATTTATAAAAACATGAGAGAAACATTCGCTATAATTCATTTAAGATCAAAGAAATAACATTGTAGATAATAATTCAGTGAAGGTAATCAAATCTGACGTTAATTTGAGAAAGATGGCTAAAAATTAAAGTGTAATATACTTGAAAAACTACGAATTTACATTCAAGACAACAGCATAATTTCATTGCAATTTGATATAAAGATCGAAAAATTATCTTTCGTCGAACTTAATCAGTTGAAGATAGACTTCAAAAATTATATATAAAGTATGTTTGCAAAAAGACTAGAGAAAAAATACATACATATTGTGTATTGTAAAAAAATATATCAGGCATTTTTTTTTACGAATTAACAAAAGTTCTTAATAGCCTGATTTGTAAAAGCATAGTCAAGTTATAATGCTCTCGATTAAATAGGTGCTCGTGCGGTTGCTAAATCCGCTTGGTAACTCGTCGATTTATTCGAGAGAATCGAAGTTGATGTGTTTTCTTCTCTTCCAGTAGATTTGCTTTTCTTCTATCTCCCTTTTCAAAGTCGAACGTCGCTTTTCCTCTTTTCCTGTGGCGGCGCATTCCATCGGAGCGTTTCAAAAGAAGAAGAAAAGTAGCGGAAAGGCCTGCGGAAAATTGGTTTCTTGGACGTGGAAGCAAATCCCGACAGAACGAAATGCTAGCAGTTTTTCGTTGGCAGACAAGGAAGGTCGTCCTCGAATATCGCGCCGTTCCTTCGCGATGGCGTTTTTCTGGTTGGTTTGGACTTAAGAGAACGGATAGTGCTACGGTATATGTGCGTCATATTACATTATCTTGCGATTTCCACGAGTTGACAATTTGTCTCGGAACATTTAACCGCCCCGATTTGGGTGAATATCACGGAATTTTTCAGCTATGGTGACGTTGTGTATATATGTATGTATGTATGTATGTATGTATGTATGTATGTATGTATGTATATATGTATAAGTATTAGGGAAAAGAGAAGAGAAAAACTTCTCCCTCTTTCTCCTCCTTTCTAACATAAAAAATTCATATATACATAATTAAATATTTATATAAAACTGTTTGATGTTTTAAATTCGTTGTTGCAAATATTCTTCTGCATAATAAAAAATTTTTAAGCTTAAAAAAAAAAATATATATATATATATATATATAATTATGTAAAATTATTGATGTATTAAATTTGTACGTTACTATAAAATTTTTTGTGCAAATACTTTAAGATTTAATATAAAGATATCCCTGTAATGCGTATTTGAGAAAAGTTCTTTCTGGTGATAAAATTGATTTGACTCGCTGGTGCTTGTGTGAAATTGGACGTTATTGCTCGCTATTGCGGCATCAAAAGCGACTAGGAAAACCAAAAAAGACTACTCAAATTTTACGATTAGATTCACGAAACATTTTGAGTTGCAAACGTAACGCAATCATACCGTGCACACACACAGAGAGAGAGAAGATTAATCGTTTACCTTTTCACAACGAAAATTCCAAGCGTCGTGTACGAAGTTTCAAGCCAATCCCGCGGAATCCCAGGATTTTTGTGCAATTTTGAAGTTCTCTTTATATTTAACGCACGGTGAATATTTGTGTCGTGTGGCTTGATGCTATTCTCACTGCCGTCGTTTTCTCCCCACCTCTCTTCGCCCGCTTTTTTCGGACGGATCCATCGTCGAAAAGTTGGATGCCGGCACCGCGAAACTTCGCAAATTTAAAGCGATCTCTGGCGTACCGGAAGCTTTTGAATTTTAATCTGCGTGCTTTCGTCGGGCCATGCTCCCACGGAAAAATGCTGATCGTTTTATGACGAGATTGTTGACGCGCGCACCTCATGCACTAGTTGCACCAGTCGCTGGAATACCTTCGTGGCAATATCCTCCACGCGATATAGCATAATGTTATCCTAACACGAACATCGTGTACATTAGCGCAATGCCTCCATAATGAACTCAATAAAGAACTTTTTTCATACCGCATTAACCTCGTGTCGACGGGAGTGGAATTAATTCATAATGAATTACGGTCGAACATAGAGTGGCGTACTACATCCAGACCTTCAAAATCCCGGGCTTTTACGATGTCCATTATAAAAAAATTGAATTCTGTCAGGTTGACAATCCTTTCGATTTGTTGCGGCAGTTGCGTAAAAAAAAAAAAAAGAAAAAAAGGAAAAAAAATGGATTTAGCATCAAGTACGTCTATTTTAGGATTCAACATGAAGTTTTTTAAATTTTTCTCGAATGATGGCTTCGATAGGGGAAAACAAATGAATTAAAATGAATTTATTTTAGATGAGGATATAATGACTAACGTCCCAATTTCTCGCCATAACGTCCCAATACATCGCCGGAACACTTTGAAAGGCTTATGCTGGTCGGGAGTTTTTTGTTACTGGGATTTAGTGCACACTGTGATTGTGTAACCTCTTCCCGAGTTCCCCTCTCTTCTCGCTGTTCACTTAATCCATCGATTCGTCCGATCCGCTCGGTGCCACGGCATCGAACGAAGGAAATGCACAGGCTTTCATTTTCCGGATTTCGCGTTATTACGCATCGTTGCTGATGTCGACGACAACGGACTATCTCGTCGATTTAGATCGATTCTGATAAATTCATCCTTTTTTTTTACTTTTTTTCTTATATACTTTTTTACTGCTCGAGTAAAGCGGTAACAGTTTACGAAACTGATGACTTTAATAATGTAATTTAATCTTAACAGGAATTCTCAGTGAAAACTTTCAACATTAATCTCAATAAAAAAGTGAAACTCTCTTAATGATCTCATTATTCGGGCATATTCCAGGAAATGATATCAATATTGTGGATAAATTAAATTTGATATTATCAATATAATTGTAATTAATAACATACATGTTGGTGCGTGTTGTGTATATCGTTAATAAATACTGTCAATATATTCTACGATAAAATTTCTTTCCATGGCAACTTTATAAACTACGAGTTATACATGTTTTTGTATTGCAGAAGCAGTGCCACTTAAAAAAAAGGGGGAGAGGGGGAGGGGGAGGAAATAAAGTAAATGATTTTTTCTTATTACCCCGCTCATCAATCTTGAAAGAGTTCTTTCGCGGATTTCTGGTTAACAAGCAGTGCATATAAGCAGCGCTTGCCGTACACATAAGCACAACAGACGAGAATCGACCTCAGTTATTGGTTCATTGATTTTTGCATCAGCTCGACGGCAGGCTCCGCGGGATTGCGAATATCGATACTCGATGACGGCCCTCCGGGCAAACAAAACCGATAATCCGCCCTCGGAACGGCGATGCCTTTCGCTCACCGACTGCTTCTCTCCCTCTTCCCTGTTCCAGTCCGCCTCGTTCGTCGCTTATTTTTGTTCTCTCTTCGTTCAGATACGTGCTCCGATGTAGTCCGATACCTCGTTGCAGCGATATAAGAATATCACAAGACTACGACGGATTTATGCCCGGAAGAACAATAGCAAAGGAATCCCTGGCAGTCGGCAGTAACAATAAATGACGACTTGTATGGCCAAAAGTCTGATGTTCGGAAAAGGTCAACAATCTCTCGCTCACGACTTGCATGTAATAGGAATTGATATATAAATATAAAATCGTCGTGAATATATTTTTAGTAATTCACGTAATAAGATTTCTGAATCAATTTAAGTTTCGATCTTATAATAAAATATCAAAATGTCATATTAAGAAAAATAGTAAAATATTAAATAATAATTTGACCGATTTGAAGATTTTTTCGTAGAGTATATTCTGCTGCTAACATAGACAACCACATTGCATTAATTATTCTATTTTTACATATCACTCTATTTTGAGATATTTCAAGTCAAACCAGATTCATCTCTCATACTTTTTAATGTTTTCTATTTTTACAAAAGGAACATATCAGCTTTTCAATTTCTGCAATAATTAAGTAATAATATTTTAATGTGTAATATAAAATACTAAGTACATTTATAATGCATTAAGCATTCTCGCGTTTGATGAAATATAAAACAGTCTATAATATACATGTAACACAAATGTTAATAATATCTAGAAAAAATTTCATTGACTTTTATCATATCATTTTGAAGATATTTAATTCTAAATTTATAGAACTTTACGTTACAAGTTGAAGGTATAACCTTATTCTATAGTTTTTCTCTTTTAAATTGAGATATTTGCGTATAAGACAGCAATTTAAAAATCGTTATAATTATAAAGTAAATACTTAAGTTTGTTCTCGTAAAATTTCATTCATTCAAAGTTTCATTCAAATTGACCGCACAGTACATTTACAAGAAATTTATAGAAATTTATAGTTTTCAATGAAAAAAGCTGGAATATACATATATCAAATAAACGATGCGTATACATCAAATAAATATCCTACAACTTTTATTTTGTTATTCTGAAAATATTTAGTAACATATAAAATTAACAATAATTACATATAATGGCATAAGATATTGTTAGTAATCTTTTTATTCCATTATTTTAATTGTTTTATATATTATTATGAACTATCTATTGATTAGAAAGTAGCGCGAGAACTTCCTTAAATAATTAAAAAGATATCAATAGATATTTTATCATTTCCGTTGCTTAAATATAAAGTACAAATTACGATATTTCAAGTTTAGACAGTGACTCGTTGTTCATAAAAGCTTCATGACTTCTATGTCGCGGATTATGGGATAGGAGCAGTCGATATCCCAGTTCGTCTCTATCTCGACGTGCTGTTAACGAATACCAGGAGAAGCTCAACGGCACGTGGATTGCTTGACCGCAGAAGCGCAGATGATTCGGTCTGGTAGAGGCTACGATTGGTTTCCGGCGCTCAGCGCCTCCGCCGGAAGTCACGCCAACCGCTGGCGGCACGCCACACAATGGCGTAACGTCTGCGTTCGTTCTCCATGACGGCTTATAAAATGCCATCATGCGACTCGTTATGGAAAAGAAAAAACACAAGGAGAAATGTAGACGATACAGCACATCAGAACTCGTATGAATGAGTAACGGTAACATTGTATATTTAAGCTTGTGAGAATGTAATTTTGGAATCCTTTCCCAAAACTCGATAGTTGAACATCCGCGCCCTTGCTGATATCAGATACGAACTGGATGAAATAAGGGACTTCGTCCTGCTAGCGTGATTCTGTATACAATCGCATTGAGTAGATTTAGGCGAGACCACCAAACGTTGCTGTCTGTACGCGCTCACAAATCTCAAATATAGTCGACGTTGCATAAGTTGTTTGATAAACCGCGGTCTTCATCAAACGTGATATCAATCGTTATTTTCTTGTTCATTTATTTTATGCATTATAAATGCTCAATTGATATTTGAATTAATGTAATACTTAAAATTAATGCAATTAAACAATTTCTTTCATTTTGAAGATCCGAGGAATAAGATTATGTCTACCGAAAATTATATAAAGTTATGAAAAACATGTATTATAAACAATCATTCATAATAGAATTGAAGACAATCTGGGATCCGCGAATTTAGGGTTAAGGGAATTTTAGCGCGACGGTCGAATTTGATCGACGTCGATTGTACAGACTTTTTATGTATAAATGTCAATAATAGTGATATCTTTAATTAATTTCTTACATTATATTCTGTCTCACTTAAATGCATACATCTATTCTTACATATTACAGCGCCATCAAAGATTGAGCACCTACTACTAAACACATTAGGGCTATGGCACACAAAAAAACGTAAACAGAAAGCGAATTGACCAATCACAGTAGAATAAGACCATAACGTAAATAGCCAATCCATCATTCTAATTTCCTTATTGTTTACGTCTTGTCTTAAATTTTTTGTATAAATTTAAAACTTTTACGAATCTTA